>Ga0181612_156884_pt1 | contig 24286 bp, 15 predicted proteins | sample HoacroProtozoa21_FD_119630 | JGI IMG/M metagenome (GOLD analysis project Ga0181612, IMG submission 119630) | Hoatzin crop microbial communities from Cojedes, Venezuel. Combined Assembly of Gp0051906, Gp0051904, Gp0051908
AGATGTCTCCAGACCTCGAGATGTCTCCAGGATCTTGAAACAGATAATGTGGAGATTGGGAACGAGACATGAAGGCCATGGAAACTGAGATACATGGCCTAACTTCTTTGTGAGAGAGAAGGATGGAGAAGTGCAGATTTGTGTAGGTGGATGGCATGCTCAAAAGGGGGAATGAGGAGAACGCTTTCTGCAGCAGGCTTTTAAATGGACATTCAGCATCATTTTGAATGGCATTACATCAGGCCAGAGAAAAAGATGTGTTGGTAACTGCAACAGAAGGTTTGAGAGTGCAGCAAGGAATTTTAATGACGTGGCTAGAAAGAGAAGGTTGTATTTCAAAACCAAGACAAAGAGAGAACCTGAAAAATGAGATTCAGCGTTACCTCTGAGTACGTAAATACAGCCAGTAGGGAGGCTGGCACCCTATGCATAAAATAGGATGGTGCTATTGTCTATAGAGAAAGACAGCAAAGCAGAAAAAACAGGTGAAAAGTGTAGAGTTCTGTGGGGTTGTTTGCTCTTGAACTGACAGCCGGGTACCTATGAAATGAAACAGAGACAAGCTGAATCATACCATAGCCAGAAGCAGATAAGAGCAGTAAAGTAGTGGCTGTAGAAGTAGATCAGCTGCTAAACACCTCAATTTCTGTTGCCAGGAGCAGCGTGTTGACGGAGTATGAATGGCGTTGGAAGAGGTGAACTCCAGTCAGCGATTTATTGTAAACAGTAAACTGAAAATAACCAGTCAGTTGAAAGTGAAAGGAAAAAGCAGCAGGTAGAGAAGTGGAGAGAGGGAGGAAATGTTTAGGAGGTGAGAGACTGAAAGAGATTATGACTAGGAGAATGATGGGACTATAGGAGGCAAAAGGTACAAAAGAAGGCGGTATGAGGTGGGATCGGATCCGCTGGACAAGTAAAAGGATCAGAGGAGGGCTACAGGAAAGAAGTTTCCGCGCTTCTCAAATGGTAGAAATGAGAATTGTTCAAAGGGTCCTTTGCAAAGAGGAGCAAGGGATGGAGAATTTGAGGAGCTGGGACTACAGATGTGGAATGAGATTAAACTGGAATACTGGAATTGCTTGACTATGGAGTGGACAAAATTGAAGAAAGAGGGGAAGGAAAATGGCCTTTCTCGTGAAGGTAATTGGCCTGGTGGTTCTGTTTGTGCCAGATGCCAGTGGATGCATACACTGAAGATGCACCAGGGCTAGAGGCCAGCAGAATGGGCCTTATGATGATGGAAAGAGAAAAGAATGAATGGTGTAAGACAATAAGGCAGGAAGAAAATGATTGACCATATAAATAGCCAAGAGGCAAGTGAGGAGGTGGTCTAAGATTACCCAGATGGGTGAATGTTCTTGGCAACTGACAAGAACTGAATCAGGGCGGTAGATACTATTGCCAGCTGATTCCTTCGTCAAATATGATCGATCCAACGAGAGATGATGCTGTGTCAGTGGGGTTTGCCTGAAACTGGTGTTCAGGAAATGACCGAATTCTGTAGAAAGGTAGGTAGAGTAGGTCTATGAGATGCTTAGCTTTACAGCGGCACACTTGGAAACTGTGGGAAGTATTTAGTGAAGTTATGTGGCTCAGTTAGTTCAGGTAGTCGAACGTCTGAGCTTGGAAGTTTGAGAGTCAGAACTGCAAACGCTACTTTGACTTATAGTTTAGACAAGGGGGAAAAAAAGAGCTTTCAGAGGAGAGTGCAGGAATAATCTTACAAAAAAGAATTTTTTTAGGACTTAGGTTTTGAGAAATAGAGAAGAACTCTCGTCAGCAGATAAAGCTGTATCAAGAGTTAGAATAAGAGTTGCCAAAACTCAAGCCTTACGAAGCAAATGAAAACAAACAGCTAAAGGTATGTCAGCTGTATAAGAACAACAAAAGAATAAGTCTGCTTCATGGAGAGAATTTGTCTATGTATAACCTAAAAAACTAACTAAATTTTTGCCTATTTTCTATAAAGATGACGAAAGTGAACCTGGAGGTGGATGGTAATGATGGTACATGGTGTTTTTATGTGCCTGTATGTTTTGTCTTTGCCAAAGAGCTGGATGTGTGTCCACACTGGGCAGCTGGTAGTGTCTGGCCCAGACCTACAAAGGAACTGGTGTATGAAACGATAGTTGAGCCGCAGGGAGTTTTAATTCATCTGTCCAGTCAGAAGTGACACTGTATGGCTGGAAGACAGCAGCGGTGCCTGGATTTGGGGTGGGGCAGGTGTGATCTAGGTAGGTAGGAGATATTTGTCTCGCAAAGATAACTGTTCTTCTGGATTTAAAAAGGCTGCAGGTTTAATCTGTTTGTTTGAAAGTCTGCTCTTGAAATCACTTGGAAAAAATAGTCTCTGGAGAGGCTGAGGAACTGTAACATAGGTGAAGGAGCTGTTGAAGAAGAGGTGCCGCCACAACTCGTGTTGAAAGAAGGACTGTTGGTCTGGAGACGGGTGCCTATGGGAGCTCTATATGGGTCAGTCCTGTGACTGAACTGCTGTCATGTGTTTGTTAGGGTCAGTGACACAAAAGCAGAAGCATGCTGACAAAATCTGACGGTCTGGCAGAGGAGGAAAACACCTGGAGGATGGAAATATCCTATAGGCTGACATTCAGGATTGCTGTAAGAGAAGTGGGTTGAAATTAAGTAGCACAGAATGCATAGGTGTGTTTGTGAATGAATTAAAATAATTTCTGCTATAGGATGATATTTTTTTGTCCTTATCCCTTCCAACTTTGGGTATATTAGTCAATCACAAGATACGTGAGCCACCAGCATCATGCAAAACAGAAAAGGCAAATGTGATGCTCGGTTGTTTTAAATCGTTGCCTGCAGAGATGGAAAAAGCGTGAACCCTCTTGCAGGGTGTCCTGGCTCACAGTCTGTAGTTCTGGTCATTTTTGAGAAAGCTGATTTAAACTGGAAGGGGGACAGGAGAGGACTCTTGGGAACATCAAGAAAATGATTAATATGTCTGATTATAATCTGAAGACTATAGCTTAGTTAGGTTAACAAAATGAAGATTTAGGGAGTATATGATTAATGCCTATAAAAGTCATGAAGTAAGCACAAGGGAGGGAAAAGAACCATTCACACTAGCTGTAGACCAGTGTATAAATGGTGAGAAATTAGAAGCAATTTTCAAACTGTCAGAGCAATGAGACAGTAGAGTGGTGCTCCAGCAAGAGTGAAGGAAGCAAAGGACCCAACAGCATCAACATTGGAGCTGGATCACTTGGAGAGGATTATAAGGTAATTTCCTTTGGTAGCAGAACACAACATCCTCCAATTGTATGTTTCTAAGCCAAGAGGAAATATAAGCAAGAAAGTGTGCAGTGAAGGGGGGGATTGGGGTAGATCATTGATGTGGAAGTTGTATGTTTGAGGGAAAAATGTGGGAGTTTGTGACAAGAGAAAAAGAGAGATCCAGATGTATAACCAGGGAGAGCGAAGCTTACTGTGTGGAGCTGGTTGTGTGTAAGAGATGAAGATGAGAGGAGAGCCTGAAGAAGCGAGACTATAGAGGGAACATTTGGGAGCAGCTACTTTGTGGTAGAAGTCCCGCATAGTCTTCTCCAGGCTGATGAAGAAACCTGTAAAGCCTTGGTTCATTCAAGGTAGACAGCGGTGCTGGTCTCTCCTGCTGCTGGAGTGACCAGTACACATAGAAGGTAGCGGTCAAACTTTAGCTTTGAATCTGTTGTGCTAGAGGCAGTGAGAGAAGTGGAGGTGGGAGTGAGGAGTATGGCGGGGAGTTGGGGAGATGGATGAAGAGAATGCCTTGTTTGCGCATGTGTCTGAATGCGTGCTGGGAAGCGGAATAGGAAGAAGTGGATGCAGCAAAGTAGCAGAAAGGTGTTAGAAAATGTTGGTGTGGAATTGGAGGAGGGGGAACAGAGCTGTAAGAAGAACAGAGTGGATGCAGTATCGCAGAAAACCCGTGAAAGGCATGGGTGTGGCATGGGCAGATGGACAAGGAGATTACAAAATGAAAAGCAAACAGGAGTTGTTAAAATGCTGTGAAGTGACTTTTGTAGACCTCCCTGTTAACCAGCTTTATCTCACCCTTCCAGGGGTTAGGGAGGGGTGGGCAACTGGTGTCCAGCCCTGGAGGATTCTGAGGGAAGCAGGGAGGAATGGGTCTCTGAGACAGGAGGGGCTTCTATGCTTGCAGATGTTTTTCCTGTGGGAGTCCTTTATCGAGGAAGGAGCGAGGGAGAGACCAAGGCTGCCTCTGGGGTTTTTACTGGAACAGGTCACAGGAAATGCAGCCAGGAGCGGGAGTTCCCTCAAGCCTCTCTGCACTGGAGGAGGCCTGCGGAGACTGTATCTCCACATCTTAAACGATTGCTAAGTGTTCAGAGCCAGTCCTCAAGCATCAGGTTTCTTCTCTACTGATGGATGACTCGGACTGCTCTTCCTTTGAGTCTTAAATATCCAGATAACAGAGAAATACTATGCTCCCTCATGGCCACTGCTGCCTGGTTTAGTTAGCCGTTGGTTACACGTCTAGAGCAAATTTTAGATATGTTTTTTTTCTTTTGTCTTTTTTTTTTAGCCACAGCTGAACTTCTGGCTCTGGGGTTTGTTCAGGCAGAGATTAGTTCAAAACATTACTTGTCTCAAGGTGTCTTTAATGCATTGGGTGATTGGGTGTATAGCAGAACATGTTCTTCCAAAACTATAAAGGAACTGCTGTAGAAGGGCGCTTTAAATACCTTCAAAATCCTGAAAGGGAAAAAGCCAAAAAGTACCAAATCTATCATTAAATATTTTTGTGTTTTATTAACACTGATATGATTTGATAACTAACTTTTCTCAGAATTTTGTGGTGTTTTAAAATGAATTTTGAATGATAGTCTCACATGGCATATGGCCACAAGTTTGGCTTCTAAACACCTCTACCATCACATACATTGGCAGAAAGCTTGTGTTGGAGAGTTCAGTCAGAAAAACATTACAAGAACTTCTGTCTAACTAATCTACATCCCAGTTAGGACCTAGGACATAACTTTCTCTTTGACTCAAACAATATGCCAGGAAAGAAGTTTTAGTTTGGATTTTTTTCTTTCCAACACTGACCTCCTAAACATGGGTTGAGATTTAAAAGGTGCTTGGAACCATCAACATTTTTGGAACATGAAAAACCTCAAATTTTCTCTGAGCTTGCTCCTGCCCTCCCATATGCCCTTCTCAGCCAGCTCTGTGACTTCTTTTTTATCTTACTCTTGGGTCCTAGATGTTCTGGTCAAGTGTGGTTTCCTGTGCAACCAGCAGGCAAGGACTGGGCTGATTTTTGTTCTTGATGCAGCTTGCTGTTTTGTGTCTTGACTTGTAGCATATGTTGGTCTCTTTTGGCTAAACCAGATTCCTTGGAATTGGGTACCTACAGCCTGTCCCAACTGCCCAGGCCAAGGCCAGGGTGTAGTTCTGACCGTATGTTTGGCAGAAGCAGAAATGCAGTTCCCAAGGAGCTGACAGGCTCCCTACAGAAACTGGGTTATGCTATTGTCCACTCCAGATGCCGTCTTCTCCAAGCAACTGTCTTGGAGATGGAGAAGGAAGAACGATGGGCTGTGCTCACATTGATTTTGCGTGGTGGAAGAGACCTGTCAGCTGCTAGAGACCCTCAAATAAGATATGTAGGAGATTTCAGAGGGAACCAAATGGTTTTATCTGTAGACATATAGGTAGTTATTGAAAAAAAAGACTTGGCATCTCATTCGTCTTGCCTTTTGGTTCTGAGTAGGCTCTTTCCTCCTGTCCTTTCCCTCAGCTGTGGACATAATAGTATTATAGCATTGTAGCCCTTATTAATGACTTCTTATGGAATATTTTTCTCGTTACTTCCCGGTTCAGGCACAGATCTCTGCTGTAGGGTTATTCCAAGCAGCACTCTTCGATGCAGTCATCAGCTGGGTAATAGAGGCTGCACGTGGAACAGACGCTCAAAAATGAAACCTGAGCTTATTATGAGTTTTAAAATGGAAGCCTGAAAGATTACTGTCTTCCGCTTTCCCAGTTCCAAATACAAAATGCATAATTAGAAGGGTAACTGGCTTTGTAGCACAGTATCATGCTGTTGGCTGAGTTTAAAACCTCCCATTCCAAGCTGTCAAAGGGTGACAGGATGGCAGCGCTTTCATCTGGTGCTGTTATTAACGCTGTGTTGAGGCTATAGGATACTCCCGCGAGGCCACAGGGAACCAGGGAGAGAGACGTGGGCAGCCTCCCTTCCTACAGGGCTGCGCGGAGGCGTCTCTTGCTGGCGATCATCTATTAAGTGGTAAGAGCAAGAGGCAAGGGAGGCCTCTTGCGCAAAAGGTGCTGGAGACTGTGCCGTTCTGCTTTTGCCCTGGCCACGTGTGACTGCATTTTGGAAACCTCACAGCCAGCCTGCTTATGCATGAGAACTTGCCTTTGGCATACTTTCAGTTTACCTGTGACATGTAGGAATATAATGACATCCTGTGCCATAATTGATTTCCACGGGGAATTCCTCTGATAGCCAGGATGTCTGTCTTTTTAAACTACACTTCTTGGATGGTAGATGTTCTCCCCGAATTGTAGCATCTTAACTGTCTTGCTGCTAACGTCACTGGATGTTATCTTGCTTTTTCGAGAAGTGGTGAAATGAATAACAAAAAATCAGCTTGCTCTGCAAAGAAACTGGCATTTTCTTTCTGAATGCTAGAAGATGTAGGTCACTTGTCGGGTTAAAGAACTGTTGGCAAGAAATGTGGCTATGTGTCATCGGAAAGCCTGGGAGAAGCAGCATACGAACTGAACTGAGATGTTGTAAAGAGAATAGCCCTGGAGAAACCATTAGGTTTACAGTTTTGTTTTTGATGTTTTCATTTAAGAAACAGGCTGAAGCATTGAGAGCATGTTAGTCATGCTTGGATTTAAATTTAGTTTTCGTAAAGCTAATTAAAAATATGTTTAGTGACAGTGTGTAAATGCATGCTTTGAACTTGCATCTTTTACTACTGCTGTAGGAATCTGTTTTCTAAACATCTAGCTTCCTATAGCCAGCACTGTCAGGGGCTGCAGCTGTGTGAAGGAACGAGCAAAAAGCAATCAGATCATGGCCTAGCCCCTTGAAGAAAACAGGGTTACCTTGTGTGAAAGGGGTAAATGAACGCTGACTCAGTGTGAATCCTGTTCTTGCTCATCTTTGTGTAGCTGGTGTGTAGTGTCTTGTAAGCCAGAGGCCAAATGCGTGTGATGTCTTTGTTGTTTATCACCCCTATAAGACAGTATCAGAGATTGTAAAATATTATCTTTATGCTTAAGGCTTTTCTTATTTTTTAAGCACTAGATAAAACGGTGTGTGCCTCTTGCATTTGAAATTTTATGTTCTTAGCGGATTAGTCAGACAACAGCAAAGCTGCTTTTACCCAGTGGATGTGGAGAGGGTTGAGAGGCCGTTCTTTGAACACTGGAATGATACTTTCATATGTTTTATTTGTATACTTTTCTATATCTCCTCTTAATTAATACAGATGCACCTAGACCTCACTCCTTAAGGGCTGAGTAGCCGAGCAGTAGCTGTCTCTAGGCAGTTGTCATGGTTTGTCCCTGCAGTCTCCCAGAACTTTTCTATCCTTGATTCATGCCCAGAATGCTATTTTTTTGGTGTGTTCAGCAGCCTTACAAGCTCTTGAGAAATGACTTGTAGTTCTTCATGGGTGGTACACCAGCATGTAGGCTGACATTTAGGGTCGCACTATAAAGTCTGTGCTATGTTTTTACACCTTCTGGAATAAGAATTTTATTGAGATGTATGAGACTGTGGAGGGTTTTTGTTTGATTGGGGTTTTTTAATAAAGTTTTAAAGCTATAGTGAGGAATTCTATTTGTTGGATGTAGAAATGCATTTACTGTTTATGGAAAACACTCTACCTTGGACCCAAATGAACTCAGGCTAGCGCCTGAATACAGCTGCACTGTAGTTCAGTTCAGCACCATGCCACCGATAATTTAGGGACCGGAAGGAAAGTAAAAACGTATCCAAGTGAAATGATAATGATCTTGCATTCTTCCAGCATCTTTCATCCAAATAAATTTCAAAGCTTGGCCACAAATTTTCACCAGACAGACTATGTGAAATATGTTGTAGTGTAACATAGCACAAAAGTCTGATGTAGATGGGGCTTCAAAGCCAGCAGCAGTGCTGTTGTCTGGGAGTTGGTGGAGTTCCCCTTTACTTGGGGAGGTGGGAAAGAGTGGAGAAGAAAGTGTTTCTGGGACAGTGTGACTTTAAAAATGCTGGTTTTTGAGGCTACCAAAGAGGTTGAAGTGTTAGAAAAAGTTCTGGTGGAGAAGGATTAGCTGTCAAATCTGCATGGTAATATTTATTTAGTGGCTTCAGAGTGTTATCACATGGGTATCGTCTCCACATGTGGCATATATGGCGCAAGGAGCAGCTGCTTAACAAGGCACAGCAGCACATTGGAACAATTTAGCACCAGAAATGAATTAATTAAAACCACCTGGGGAGAAGACATGGCCTTTTGCGAGTCCAGAGTTCTGCGGAAGCGTTCACCCACGACGCAACAGCAGTTGTGAAAGCAAGATCAAATATTAAGCTGTAGTGGGGAAGGGGAGAATGATGTGGAGCTTGGAAAATACTACCAAGCAGATTTCAGTGGCACCTCACTCGCTCCTGATGCTTATTGCCTCATCTCAAAAACGAGGGAACTAGAAAGGGATCCACAGAAGTGAAAGGATTGTCGATGTTTGGAGACACTGGAAAGGTAAGGACCGCTAAACTTGCGTCTTGGTGCAACTAGGCTTCACAGGCAGGTTTAACAATCAGCACATCTGTTAAATTTTCAGAGGGTTGGGGCTTGATACTGGCAATGGGTAGGAGGATATAGCAAAGGCATTTAAAACAGTGAGTGGAGAAGGGATGCTTTATCTCCGGGGAGTGTTTGGTGGGTTTGAAAGCAAGGAGGGGGAAAAAGAAATGTGTAATTTTACGTTGCTTGTAATCAACCTGAAGGACTCGCTGCTCAAAGAAGTAATTGAATCCAACTGAGTCTAGCAGGATTCAGAAAGGATTAGACATTTATATAAATTAGAACAAATGCATGAATACTGTATGAGATTTAAAACACAAGACCTGTATCTTTTTGTGATTTAGGCATAAAACAAACCTCCTGAGGTTGAGAAGAGTCTTTCCCTTTAGACTGGTTATTCTGTATGTTACTCGTGTTATTTCTTCACCTTCCTCTATAGCATCTGGCCATTGTCAGAGGGAAAAAACTCTAGTTCAGTTTAAAATGACAATTATTATGTGTTGCTATTAATAAAGTCCTGGTTTCAATTTGTTTGCAGCAAATCTTTAACGAGGGAGAATAAAATTGAACACAGGCACTCATAAAAAGAATCCTGAGGACTTCAATGTCCAGAAGATGTCAGGGCCATATTGCAACATAGTATGGGACTTTGTAGGCCTGTTTTCCAGCAGTCCTGCAACCTCCTCCTGGTCAGTGGGAACTCTCAGTGCTCAGTTCCTGCTTTTTGTGTGTGTAAAACAAAAGTTGGCGTCCTTGCTGTTTTAGGCTCTGCAAATGTAGGAATCGTGTGGGTTGCCCTTTGCTTTACCCCATTCAACTTCATAAGAGCCGCTTTAAAAATAAGACAGCTAGAACAGAGTATGGTACTCTACATGTGGTCTCATCAGACCTTTTATGCAGTGGAAGAATAATGTCCTTTGACTTGCTTTGGTACCCTTTATTTATACTTTGCAGAATTGTTTGCTTTTTGTTGCTGCTTCCATGTGTTGTGCTGAAAGATTTAATGTTTTGCCTACTCCAACCCTTCAGATCTTTTCTCTGGTCTGTGTGCCACAGTGTGACCTTTGAGGGTAGTACTTTCAACAGACTTTTTTGCTGGCCTCTTACATCTCTCTACATCAAGTTGCCTCAGCCATCTGTTGCCCATCAGAGTGTAGCTGCCCTTTAGCAGCTTGGGCAATCCAAATGTGACTGTGGCAGCCTCCGCTTTAGGCGTGAAGCTTTCTGCTGTTTTGCGCTCTAGCAGTCATTAACCTTTTGCTCTGTCAGGTTACTGGGTTACAGTCTGACAGAGTTTTTACCTGGTCCTCTTTGCCACCAATTTTTGCCCAAGTACCAATTTATGTCCAAACTTTTGCAGTTGTCTCTGTGTAGCTCAGCCCTGCCTCAGTGCATAAGTTACTGCGTACTCCAAACACCACTGAAACTCGTGGTGGTGGTCACTGAGCTGCTGTTGCTCCACATGTCTCCTGTGGCTTACATATAGTGTGAAATCTTCACTGAGAACAAACTGTTTGCTGCATGTGATACTGAGCACGTGAATTATTACGTACGTAAGCCCTGTCGTACCAATTTGAGGACGTTTGTGATACTGGATTTAGAAAGGCACTGCAAGTCAGGAGTCCTGTGCTTGAGTATTCATTTGCTAATGACTTATCCTGTGGCTTGAACTGGCCAGCTTCTCTTCTAGGGGTTTAATTTTCTCACCTGTAACATACTTATTATTCATTCTGAGATTTAGGGATCCAAGGGATGTAGACACAAACTACTGTTCTTTTATATGACTGTATAGTGCTCAAACCTAGGAGAGAGAAGACTCCTCTGCTGTGCCAGACACGCAAGAAAAGTTCTGTAGCAGAGCAAGATCTTCATGGTGTGCCCTGTGACTGTTGTACATTCAGCTGAAATGCCAGAGAGCAATATATTCCGCTGCTTACAGACGCAGAGGCTTGGCTCTTCTGATCCCTTCTGTGAAGAACAAGGATGTTGGATGAGGGACCAGATTTTACCACCTAGAACCTTCCAGCAGGACCCCAGCAGCGTGCCATGCAGCACGTGGCAGAGGGCCTGCCCTGTGGAGCGGGGTGCTGTGTCCGGAGCGGGAAGCAGTGGTTTCGAGCACTGTGTGTGTCTCCAGCTCACGGCCCGTGGACTACAGCCGGCAATGCTGCCACTGGGCCGCAATGGCACTAACAAGGTGTAGGCATTTAGACTGTTTTTGCTGAGTGATCCTGTTCTTATATTCTATTCTTTCACCTGTTTTCCTCTTACATTGTTCCCAGCCTTTTGTTCTGAAAGCAGTTTAAAGGATTATTTTCTTCTCTCCTCCCACCCCCTCAGCTGCTTTCTATAGTTGTCTTTCTCCTTCTGAAGGCTCAACCTTTCTCCCAGTCAATAGCTGTTTTTTTCCTTTCTGGGGAGCCCACGGGCTCTTTGTGCAAGTAAACCAACATGTTTTTATTATAAAGTGGCATTTTCTATTGAGAGGTCTCAGAATGGTTGTTCAGTATGGAATGACTCAACGCTTTGAGATGTGTTCAAACTATCATAGCTATTGGGCTTCAAAGTGGAGACTTGTGATATATCTCATGTCGTAGCTTAGAATTCCTGATCTCAGTGACTCCTCCTGACTCGTGATCTAAACTTCTGAGTGTCTATATATCCTAAAGCAGAAATAGACCCATCACATGCTAAAGAGCTATCCGGGGTTTTATTTCCTTCTATGTGTAGTGTATGCCCCACAGAAACTTGCGTAAAATCTTGCATGCATTGAATGGTATGGAGTTTCTATTTTGTCTCAAATCAAGTGCAGAATATCCTTCAGCAGTTTATAGTATCCACGTGGATAAATCTTATTAGATGACGTTGGTAACGTTTCAAAGCGTCGTTGGTGCTGGGATGCAAATGACAAGTCAGTACACCCTTCAGGATTAACTGCTGTCTTCAGTGCAGAAGAGATTAGTTAATGCTCCTGAGGTGCGTTTGGAGGCCAGCTTAAATACTATATGCAAATACAACAAGAAAATTATTATGAAGATATGCCTACGCATCCTTTTGTCTGTTTGCTTGGTTTGTAGTAATCTCTGGCTCTACCTGTGGTGCATTTTGTATTTTTAGAGTAGAAACCCTTCAGGGCACGGGTGGTGCCTTGCGTTTTGACATGGCAGCCATTGTGCTGCTGTTGGAAATGTTTCATAAGTAACAATAAGTATTTCATTTGGAAGTCGGATCTTAGGCTTTTGCATTCCTCCCATGGAGTGCTTCAGACGGGTTCTGGCTGCGCTGTCGGCCTGCTGGCTCCCTGCAGCATGAGAAATGTGAATGAACTCTTGCACACTTACTTAAACCACGAGGCTTGCATTCTTCTTCGTGCAAAAACAGTCAGCCTGTTCGGAAAACGTCAGGTGGCCGTAGAGTTAGAGCAGGACAGAGAAGAACAGAGATATGATATTAACTCCTGATGGGTAATTAAACAGCAGCCCAAGGGGAAAAAGAAGAACTGACAGTAAACATGGACAATCTCTGTTTTATCTTACAGCCTGACATTTTTTGCTCTTTTTCTCCTCCTTACTCGTAAGCTATACTTATTTTGCATTCCGACTCAATACTTCCACATAATTATGTGTGTGTTTTGATTTGTGTCCCTTGCCTGAGGATTGAAGTTCAGCTGCAACATAGCATTCTTAAACTGAAACGCAGAAGTCTGCAGCGGGTTCAGCGCCAGCTCACGCAACCCGTGCTGCTTTCTGCTGTGTCGGAAGAGATGGGTTAATGGCCAGGTGCCTTAGTAACAAGGAGGCAGCAATTCCCGTAGGTATGCCATAGGCTTAGTTTCCATATGCTTAGGAGGTTTGTCATAAAAAATGCGGAATTTGTCATAGAGCAGGTACCTGTAGAATTGGCACAAGGGTGTTGCCATCGCAGGCATGGTACATAGACACGCGTGTAGTCGTACATAGACACTCCTTTTCTCTGTATGTATGTGTATACAAGGGAAGGATCCTAAGAGATTCCACAGCGTGATCCCCTGTGATGTCTAGATAATATAGCAAAAATGCAGTCTGGCCTGATCTAATGATTGAACTAATATTTTTGGACTCTTTCGGCGCTTAAATAAAAGTTCAAGCTCGTAACTCTTAATATTAGGTAACATTAGCTTACTATTACCGCTTTTTCTACTCAGACCACACCCTGGAGAAGTCTCTTAGTTTCAAAACAAAGGGTAGTGAAAAGCACAGCCATTGAAGTGAAGTTTATAATGCGGTTTAGGTATGTATTCATGCTGTGGTCATAAAAATGGTTTACTTACTGCTAACCTGTTTCTTTTATAAAAGATTAAAAAAGCTTGGCAAAAGAGATTGCTCACAGTAATTGTTATGAAACATGTAACAACATTTCCTGGGTATTTTTTCTTCCACAAAAATACCTGAACTTTCAAGTTCAGTTTATTTTAAAATCTAAATTGGTTGTCTGCTAAATATTTTCTCCTCTGTCAGAATGCATTTGATCTCCCCGCACCTACAGTTTTATTTTCCAGCTATTCATACTGTTAAAATCTATCACTCTTGCCTTGTTGTTTACACTGAGTGCAGTAGCAGTTTACACTGATTTCCTGAGACAGTAGAATTTTAATTTCTGCGTGCTGTTTGAGCAAGCTTTACGGTGTGAAAGCAAAGCCAACAATACAAGCAGGATGAATAAAACCATTTTGGGTTATGTAGTGTGCATTTATGCTACTATTATGCAAGAGAATTATTACTTGTGGCATCCTTAAATCCATTCTGAGTTCAGCAGTGTTGCCTGCTGTCTCATACATGACGTTCTTTGTTTCTGCTGACTAAGCAGAAAGTGATGATGAGCTCCACAATTACATTAAATTACATTCCTGGAAGGGGAAAAAAATAGTGTGACTTTTCACAGGAAAAATATTGCAATTTCTGTCTAGCAACAACATCAGTACTGGTGAAAAATGGTCAAAATACGGTTTTTTTCATGCTGACCTATACTTTTCACAAAATGGTGTGACTTGCCATATTAAATCTGTCTGACTGTGTTAGTGGTAATATCAATCATCCCTTCTCTTTGCTATACTTGGTATTTATTAAAAAATGACAGCATATTTCATTTTAGCATTTTTCATGAAAGAAACATGGCAAATGGCCTTACTGACCAGTGTTTCGCAAACAAAATTTGTATAATAGCTTTCCTCTGGTATTACTTAGGGTAGACATGAAGCTGTTGTCATCCTTAACATCCGGGCAGCTTGTAAGTATGAGGATAGTTGAGAAGTTTTGACTTTTGTGTGGTGATGTCATTGGGCTGATACCATAGCAGTCTGAAATGGCATCAAAACTCAGTTGTCCTGGAAATAATCCTGTGATGTCAATAAAACTTTGTGTCAAAATAATCAGGGGTCATACAGCAATGAAATCAGGAACTAGTGAGATGGGAGGGGATGCAATATTAAAATTGCAGTTATGCAGTAATTGCAGCGTAAGCATTTAGGTTATTTGTGGGCTCGGATGACGACTTTAACAGCTGTATTTTTTATATTTGGGAAGCTATTGATGTGGGTGGTCCAGCAGTCCTATGTTGTAGGTGTTTGAAATCTAGATCAGTTTAGAATAGGAGAAAATACTCTGTGTAGAGACCACAGTGTTGTCACGTCACTGAATCAGATAACTTGACTTCTACTAGCTCATACAGTCTGCTTTGTATAAAGTTCTTTAATATTTGCATACAAAAGGAGTAGAAAGTCGAAAAGGGACTCATATGCGCTTTTAGGTCAGTAATTTAGCCTAAGATGCCAAACTTCTTGAAGTGCGGAGGGTAGGTTATTACCTGTGCGCGTTCATGTGTGTTAGAAATGCTCCTAAATTTGGGAAGTGGACACGGCCTTAGACATTTATGTCATGTTTTGGTTTAGTTGGCTCTTCTATAGGAGACATAGACTAATAAGTGAATTCCATTATGTGTATTCAACCCAGCTGCTTACAATGCATATCAGTATGTCATGTAGCTTAACAAAAATATCACAATGATTTTTGACAGTATTCTTTTTTCAAAGTATTTGTTCATACCTAGGTTTGTACTGCTCCTTGCTTGCTGTGCCTTTAGTTGTTGGCTCGTGACAGTGTTCTGCAATCTCTTGGTGCAAAAGCGAGGCCGTGTGAAGGTGTCTTCTGCTGAACACTCCAGTGGTCTGCTCCCAACCCTATAATAAGATCTAGACTGACTGGTATTGCAGGACACTGGCAGGTGACTCCTCCAAAGACGGTGAAATGGGTGAGGAGGAACTGGGGAGAAGTTTCCATTTCAGTAAGAGATGGTTTGTTTTCAAGCTCCCAGTAAACCTTATGAAGAACTGAACTGGGATCTGGCCTTTTGAGCTGAATGCATGGATTTTTCATGTTTTAAGTTGCCATTTTTAGCTTCCACCTTCTGCTTGTTGCAACAAAACTGGGTTGGTTTAGTGGTCTTCTACACCTGCCACACGGACTCAGTGTAGAAATGTTATTGCCTAGTTTTATAAAGTGGTTGTCATCTACGGACTCTGAGGTGCTTTATAGGGGAGGTCAGTGCTAATCTGCCCTGCCATAGCTGGAAAAACTGAGGCACGCAGAGGTCTTGCACGTGGCTCTACCCAGGGCCAATATTACCATGGCTTGAATTTCCAGAGTGCTAAGAGTCTCTTGAGCCACCTTTGAGGACCTCCCAGGAGGGACTCTTCTTGCATGACTGTTGTCTGAAGAGCCAAACTCCCTACTGTCCGCAGTTAATAGATGTTCTGCTCTGTGCAGCCAAAATTTTTGAAATTGGTTAAAATCTATGAGCAGAGCAAGTGGTTGCACTGCTTGCAAAGGTTGGCCAGTAGTTCTGGCTAAACTTGGAGGTGGCCTAATGCTTATTTGGCTGTGTAATCTGGTTTATCTAACGTTCTGTAAACATGGATGGTATTAACTTCTGGTGTGGTGAGCAGCAGAAACATCCTGCTTGATGATGCTGTGTTTTCAGATAATCGTAACTGAGGCTGGCATTCTGTATGTAAAGGCAGTATTTGCTGTGCTGTGAACTTGGACCTCTCAGTGTTGCTGGGATGGAAGGCGCAGTACACTTGTCTGGGTAACCTATAGTTGGGCCTACTGAAAGCTGTTTCATAGTCAAGTGAAAGATCTCAGCTCTCTGCCACCTTCTGTACTATTTCTCACTGCTCGGCCCCCCTTCCTTTCTCCTTTATGGTTCCCAGTAAGTAACTTGGCCTGGGAACTGTAAGGAGGCTTTGGCACCTACAAATTTCCAGGACAGACTGGAAGCATGGAGAGTGGGGAGGGAGGAAGAGAAGTTAAGACAAGGGTTGTTAACAGAAAGAGTAATTACAATTTACTGTTTCTGGGGCACTGGGGAACTGCCCCAGCTGCCCGTTTCCCCTCTCTTAGGGACCCTCTATAATCCACACCTTTAAAAGCTTTTATTAGTTTTGACAGTTAATCACTGACTGTTTTATGCAAGCCCAAAGACTCTATGTAGAGCTCTTTCCTCATGGAGACACTAGGTAACACTTCCTTTGTCTCCAGAAATCAAAATATGTTCCAAAACAGGCTGATTTTACTGCCAAAATGGGCAACAAAACCAATTTCCTTGCCTTCATTCTGGTGTCCTACTCACTTAGCTGTTTATTATTTGGAGTATTTATTAACAGCTCAGTTTGGTGATTGGACATCTTGGTGTTCCTACGCCCTGAAGAGAGGAGAATGCTGAGTTTTACAGCAGTAATTCTGCTGTAAGACAGAAGGGCTTTGGAGAGCTATTTAATATGGGATGCATTTGTCTGCTGGGTTAGAAGAGTGTTTCTGGTAAATGTCATTGGATGACAGCTATTCCTCAAACGGTGCGAGACGCACGTGACTAAGAGTCTTACCTGACTTACTGGTTTCTTTTCCCTGCTTTTCTGTTTTAAATTAGGAACTTGCTCAGCTTCAATGTCCAATCAAAACCACCACAAGGGATATTTATACGTACTGACGTCTTGTGAAAATAATACGTCCCTGGCATACTTACGAGAGAACAAGGTTGTGGTGAACAGTAGAACTGTGAAATGCGTCAAACAGACATGAACAGGGTTGAAGTAGTCTGATCTTTCAGGTCCAGTTAACTCAATGAAGATTGGACGTCAGATAAGAGAGGAGGGCGGGAGGGCTTGTCTTGATTTTGTTAAAGGTCCTTCTAGCAGGAGAGGTGAGAGGGAGGATGAGAAGGAACTTTTTGTAGGTAGGAAGCGATGAGAAGGTAGGTGCGTAGATAATACAAGGTAGCTAGAGATTAAGGCTTCGGGCTAAGCCGTTGGGGCAATTTTTGGTCTCTTTAAAAAGCTTGTACGCTGCACAGTTGAACCTCTTGGAGCACTTGATTCTCACAGAATAATCTGGCTATGCTTCTCTGATGTGCAGATGCTTCTAAGAAGCGGCCCAAATTCAGCGGAGGAATTTATATGTTCCCATGGCTGAATAAGTTCCACCGTTTGTAAGAGATGGACAATGCCATTTTAATATAGACATCTTTGCAGGTTCATTTTCTGAGTGCACTTGCTTAAACTTCTTTAAATGCATGCAGCGAGAGGTGATGGCTAAATTAGGCTTCTTTACTTTTGCTTTGATTCATTTAGAGCTAGTCCCGCATTGTTCACTGATACCCAAATGAGTCTGAATTTGCATAACTTCAGAAGGTGTGAGAAGGCACAGCTCAGCAACACGGTGTGCATGCTGTTTCTTATTGTCCCCAGAGTGCCTTTAAGTAGCTGCAAGGTGCCCAAGTGAGTTCTAACTGAGCAACAGCATTTGTGCAAGAGGCTTTTTTTTTTTCTTCTTTTTTTAAGCTCTAAATCTGACCCACAGCTTTTGTTACTGTTTGCCAGCTCTTCAGACAGATACCAGCCAGGCTGTGAGCTCTAAGGATACAAGAAAATGAGAATGCCTTTTGTATAATGATCATGGAATTAATTGGTCCTGGAAACTCTGGGTTGCTGCCAAGAAAGGCTATTTATGTGGTAAGAAAGGAAAGGAAAAGGGTGGAGCTTTAGAAATCCAGGAATACCCCTGGCTGCGGTATCATAGGAAAGAGCTTATAGAGTTATTTTGGCTTCTGAGTTTGGTGCAGTCAACATGCAGAATTCTGATTTTCAGCAGCATCCAGATGATGTGCAGGGAGTTAGCGAAGGGGAGAGAGCTCTGCGTTCATTTTATTTCCAAGTGCAATAAAAGCAGCTGCTCTTGCGCAGGCAAACATCTACGCTGCCTGGAGACCTGGCCACCCAAACCCTGCATTTCAAGCCACGGTTTCCCAGAGTGGAAACTCTGCTTCAAATTCTGAGTCTTATCTCATGCAAGCTGTTTCCCAGGCTGACGGTGCTGCAGAGTGGAGGACGAGGACGGAGAGGAAAGTGGTGGGCTGCAAGGCTCTCGACTCCCACCAGCACCGCTGAACTGATCGCAAGCGGGAGCAGGGATGTGTACACCCGGGGCCTGCCCTGACAACACATGAAATACTGGTGACTGCATCCGATAGGCTTCGGCTGGTCACTGCGCTAAGGCGCGCTCTCATGTGGCATTGTTCAAGCAAAATTACCACTTTTCACGAGGTTTGGGGGTTTGTTTTAACGGTCGTGGGCGGACGGGGGGAGTCAGCACAGTGTGTGCAAGTTTGAGTCAGTTGGGTATGATTGTCAGCTGCTGCCGGTTTTATCTGTCGATACACATCTGGGACAACCATGCTTTCTTCCTTTTACGGGGAGCAGGCTCACTTATAATGTTCATTATGATCTTTGTTCGAAGGAAACAGTGTGAAATAAATTGTTAATATCATTGCAGTTCTTTAAACAAGTACTTGACTCAAGCGGGTAGGAGTCTTGCGCAGCATCTTAAAGACGTATTCTTTCCTGAGGTCTGTGTGTTTTTGCCATGGAATCCGCTTGTTCTTTGAACAACTTTTCTGTTTCCTCTGTCTTGGTACTTTCTTTGCGTGATCTATGACTGCATGATAAATGGAGGATACCTTAGGTTTTTCTTCTCTTAGATCCATGTTCTGGATCCTTGTGTTTCTGGAGCTTTTGAAGCTGAACCAATCCATGACCTGATTTTTTTTTTTTTTTCTTCCCTACTCGGTCCCCCCCAATGACTGTAGAAATTAAAGGCTTGTGCTGGAGAGCCTGCGCTTAAGAAAGCAATATCAAAAAAATAAGGGCAAAATCACAAAAAGCATCACATTCCTACTTTCAGAAGGTTAAAGCTGGTTCACATTTAGGCAAACAGTGAAAAGAAAGAGTCATGCTTGATTAGGGTGCCTTATTTTTAGTTAACTTGTAAGTGACTGTACTTTCGGCGGTTTTATTCCAGCATAGGATGTCTGTCCAATAAGTTAATAAAAATAGGTAGAATGGAAAACTCCCCATCTGGAAAAACTGTAAGTTTCAAGGAAAGTCAAAAAACATCTAAAAATCTTTCAGAATTAATAAAAATGCCATTTAAGAGATGCTAGTTAGTTAGGTGCTCTTGAAAATAATTTTACAGAATTTCAAAATGAAACAAGTCTTTACTAAAAGTGGTGATGTTTTAAATCAGTAAGCCTGATGAATATTTGATATCTTGTTCACTTATTGTTCATCCCAGTTATTTTCTTTTGGTATTTTTTTCCAGTCTGCCTAACGAAAAACAATGACATTGATTTCATTTCGTGATTCTCGCTTTCAGAATCTCAACAGATAATATTTGCATTGGAAAAAAACTGCAGAGCAGTGTTTCTTTGGGTAAAAGTGATTGTTTCCAGTGATATTTCTGAAACAATGACTACAATTCTGTGTGCCATTATTTGGGTAGCAGCCTGTCTTTGTACTGTTCACAGTTTGAACTATCTTTTTACCCTGAGTTTCTACTCCCTCTTGCTAGGATGTATCATTAAATGAGGAGATGGTGGAGTTTGTAACTGATTTATAATCCCATTGCAGGTTAACAGGTAGCGTTCGTACCATTGGCCCGTGAGGCTTTGGGATCCAGATCTGTGCTTTGGCTGTCAAACTGGAGTGAAACACCTGGCAGCTCTGGGGCACGTGGAGGTTTTGCTTTGTTTTTCTGTCGTCGGTAGGCAGCATGGCAAGAGATCAGCGCATCCTGGCCAGTTCTTGCAGAGAAGGACTGATAGGAAGTGCAGATTGTGGTATCAAAAGTCACAAGTGATGTCTTGCCAGATTCATTGCTTTCATACACCTGGTAGTAAGCTGTGCTGGTTGCAAGCTGCTGGTAACTTAGGACCAGTTTACTCCAGCCCCATACTGGCGGCTGTTGCAGGGAGAAGACGTCTGTTGGGTATTCTGCTGATACGCGTATCTTTTCCTCATCCTGCAATTGTGCGTGTGGCTATCTTGCGCTTTCACAATGCCTTGGTGAGTCAGTGAGATTGTGTGTGGGTTCAGGAGCCAGCCCGTACGGGGCAAGGTCAGGACCTGAATTGTATCCAGCCTGGAACCGAATTACAGCTCCTGCAGCAGTGGGCATCTGCCGCTGGCTTTGGAGTTTGTCTGTGTTTGAAGGAACTTTTTGGCCTGGGTGTTTCTTAACCTGCATGGAGCTCTCCTGTTTCAGCAAAAGCTATATACACGGGTAGTGTTTTGTGCTGTATAGCTGTAAGATGATCACCTGGAAAGAGTGTGGGCCCCTCTGCAGGTACAGCACCGCAGAGGGTTAGTAAAGATGTTAGAATTACACTAGATCAGTACCCACACAACCTCAAAAACTAAGGACTTGCTAGAATATACCTCGGTTCAATCCTTCTACATTTGCTTTTGAAAGATGCTGTCTGTCTGGTAGGAATCTCTTTGCTTATCAGTTACACTTGCAGATTATCAAGGCCATAATCCATTGCCTGAAAAATCAAAGTGAGACTGTTTAAAAACATAAAATAAATCAGACTGTAAAATGCCACATATGTTTGTGTATTTTTAGCCTTGTAGAGGACCAAGAAAATCGTGCTGAAGCCCTGAGATGTTGGGGTCTAGCATCTTTGTTAGACTGGTGGATGTGTTGTTGAAGGAGATGAACGGAAGGAGCTGGAGAGCCTTTTTTGTTGCCTTGGTGGACAAAACAGTGCAAAACTTCTGGTGGCTTTAACTGGTACCACACAACTGTGATCACCCTGTGCCGCCGTCAAAGCTTGCAAAGAGTTTAGGAACATCTTTTAATAGCAGTAGGAACAGTACTTGTCCGAGCAGACAACACAAAAGCAAGCACGCTCACTCTTTTGCCTTTGGGTAGCCTGGTTATGTCAGTGAAGAGACGGCCTCTTGATTAAATCCAGACCGAGCTGTTTCCTGTGAGCACACTAACTCAGCCCACAGTGTCTTATGCCGAAAGCCTGTTCTCGAGCTCGCCTGCCAAGTCCCTTTTCCTTTTAAACTTACAGGCAGAATTGCCAAGATAATACAAATACAAACAATCCCTAAAAGTCTCTTCAAATGAGTTCTAGCAGTTTAATGTTTCGCTGACAAATCCAGCTTTAGATTTTCAGGGTTTGGGGTTGTTTTTTTGTTTTGCTTTGCTATTTTATTTTTTTTAACATTCTCTCAAAGTGATGTCTTGGGGAATTTGCACTGTTGCAATTAATGGAAAATTTTGTGTGTGTATCAGTCTTCGCAGCAGATTCTGCCCGTGTTTGGTACATGGTGACATCTGTGAATGAGAAGTTTTTACACACTGGGTAGAATATGGCTGTAAGTCAATACATCAGGAGTGGGGCAATCTTCTGGAGAGAAAATTAATAGTTAAATACAGTACTGCAGACATTTTTTCCCTGTTTGAAAGTGGTTGCATTGTGTAACTAGTTATTTTCAAAAGTATATTTTAACTGTAAGATGAAAAGTCAGCAAGAAAATTTAATATGTTTTTTCCAAGCAAGTTTTGCTTAGGGAAAATCTGAATGGAGGAGATATATAGCGGTGGTAACAACATAGCCTTTTAGCGTTTGTGTAATGGTGTGTGTAACACTACATACACCTTTAAGTCAGGCATATAACAAATTATACACCCTTAAAGCAGCCATAAGGTCCACGGAACAAAATTTTGCAAGTTACTCTGGTGTAATCCCGCTCGTTGCCGTGGGGTGCCTTGGGGCAGCAGTGGGGTTAGGGGCAGCAGTACTGTGCATTGCCTTGCCTATTTCTAAAAGGCGTTACTGGGCTCATGACACGAGCCCAAGGTACCCGGTCTGTAATTTCAGTCTGCTTGAACAGATGTAAACCTGCATTGCTGCTAGGAATTGTCTTACACCTTGCCCCCGAGCTTGCTGTCCCTGTGTCCACCCGTGTGTTTCTGCAGTCATGGGGTAAGCAAGGTTGGGCACCTCGTCTGCGTTAAACCTGGTCCACCAAGGGAAGCGCAGGGCTCGCCTCCGGCTGGACTGCTTTCCTCAGCCTGGTTTGTTGCAGCAGGTGGGCAGAAAAGGGCCTCTGGGAATGGCTTCTTTCAGTGGTGTAAACTCAACATGCAGCAGTGGTGTTTTGCAGCTGCGATGTGGCTGTGAGCTTCCTGAGACCTCTGCTTACCTGCTGCGTCTAGCCTCGTTAGTCTGCTGACAGGTCCTTGTGTCTTGAGCCTGTGAGATGCTCCTGGCTCTTCCAGGGCTTCCTACAGACACGGAGGCACCTCCCTGCCAAAAAATCTGTGCCTCGGCCCACTGCTCGTTAGAAAGTCCAGAACATTGTAGGGTACTGCTATTATTCCTATTTTTGCTTTCCTGTCTAGTCTGGGTTTTTTAAATACAGACAGCAGGTTGTGTTTTAATGTAACAGCAAGAATTTGTTGGACCTCATTAAGCTGGGATGAGATGTCCTCGTGCAAGAGTAGCAGAGCTTTAGAATAATATTAGACATCTATATTGTTTGAAAGAAAAAGGGATATCTGTTACAAATAATTCAAAAGCAATGAAATGTAGCGATGTGAATATGAAGTGGGTGGATTATCTGTTCTTGAATATTTTATGAATAGGTGAATTTTTTTCTTTGTGATTTGTCAATATACCAAGCCAGAGTCATTAGTGACTGTAAGTTACTAAATTAACAGGTTGTCTTCACGTCCTCAGTCTAGTACCAAGGTGTTGTGTTAACGCTGGAATATGGTTAGCCTTGGTTTTTCCAACTCATACCCTAGTAGACACTTTCTGGAGCAGAACTTCTTGTTGCAATTACCACGTGTCTAGTGGTGTTTCGTCAGGATGAATTTGAGATGTGTTATCAAGGAACCATAGAGAAACCCAAAATATGGATTGTATCGTTTCTTAGGGGAGTCTCTTAATGTGTATAAATGCTAACTCAATATTCAAAACACAGAAGAGCTGTTAAATTATAAAATATTACTGTAAGGCTGGGAAATCTGAGCTAATGATACACTGTTAGTGTATGGTGTTGTGATATGGCAGAAGCCGTGACCCCGGAGGGGAAGGTTATGATTCAGAAGAGAACCATCAGAGCAGTCCCAGCTGAAAGCTTGCTCTGAGTGCATATGTGAGGAGGAAATCTGCAGCGGAATAATGCTGCAAGGCAAACGGGTTGGACTCATTATATTTATAATATAATTGGACTCCTCTATTTATAATCCCATTTTAAAAGTTTTTTATCACACCTGCTTAACAAATAAATATTTAAACTAGTCACAAAAATATTTTTCTGAACTGTCCTCTGAATAGTGGCAGAATTTAAGTGAATATTTCTAGTCATTTCAGACTTAAAGCAGGCTGCAAGCATTAAACCAAATGCTGCTTACAAAACCCACACACCCCCAACACAAAACCCCAGATTTGTTGACAAATATTGTGCCCAATGGATACCGTAAGAGAAATTTGAAATGTTATAATGGCACATTTGCAAGATGGTTTTAACACCCTCCTTGCAAAAGTGTCATGAAATGTTTCGCATCCAAACATGTTCCTAACCTTAGGTTGTGTGTGGCAAACCCAAAGTCGGCCTTTTCACTAGTGCTGCTGCTAAAGTTGTGGTCAGTTTTCATGTTTATTCAGAAGTGAAGTAAGACCCTGTATTACCACTATTGGTCTCTCTAGTACTATTATTCTTTGTGGGCTAATGGATTTTCTTTTAGGTAATAATATGTGACGAGATCATAAGACAACTTCATAGCAGTCAGACTAGAAAATATTTTGTGGAGCATGTCAGAGAAATTTCTTTAAGATAACCTTACTAAAAAACTTATTTGCTTATTTGATACAGCATTTGGTGTTTGGAGAGCCAACACTGACAAAATCAATTAGTAACTAAAGATGGACCATTCCTGTGAGAAAATGGAAATGAACCTGTGTTTCATTGTGACAGCTGTGTCGGGGATCTGGCTTCTGGCTGACTTTTGTGCTTTGTTTTTGTTTCAACTTCGTAGGGTGAAGGGGACCAGTTACCCCCAGAACATACCGTCAGCCAGCACGAAACATGCAAGATC
>Ga0181612_101756_pt1 | contig 24276 bp, 13 predicted proteins | sample HoacroProtozoa21_FD_119630 | JGI IMG/M metagenome (GOLD analysis project Ga0181612, IMG submission 119630) | Hoatzin crop microbial communities from Cojedes, Venezuel. Combined Assembly of Gp0051906, Gp0051904, Gp0051908
CGGTGAAGATATCAGAGCTACAACTCTATAACTCAGAGTTACATAGGTTAGACTAGACATAAGGAAGAAATTTGTTGATGCCCCATCCCTGGAAACATGCAGGGTCAGGTTGGACGGGGCTCTGAGCAACCTGGTCTAGTGGTAGATGTCCCTGCTCACTGCAGGGAGGCTGGGGTACATGACCTCTAAGTGTCCCTTCCAACCCAAAGCATTCTATGATAACCACTGTCGATCTGAAGAAGAGAGGGTCATAAGTGTAATAAGGCTGCATCTGGGGCATTAAACTTCAGAGCAGCTTTGGATCTAGGCATAGGTCCACTGCTTACAGTAAATTGCTTTTCCTTAAAAAACTAAAAACAGCGGCTGAAGGTAGATTCAGGGTTTGTTTTGAATTTTTCCAAGTCATTTAGGCAAGATGAAGTCCATTACATTCTTGTGGGAATATCCTCTAAACTGATCGATTACAAACTTGTTTTCTAACAGCGTTACTAAATTAGACAATAATGAATCTGCATTTCAGAGCCCTGCCTGGCTTATACGTGGCATATTTTTCATTTCCATATAATTTGGGCCTTCAGTCAACAAAAGCTTGATTTCAAAGTGGCCAAAGCCATGGAGGGATGTGCTTATTTTGTACTGAAATGGGCCCTTGAGCAGTGATTTGCCACACTTGAAGGGGATTAATCCAGAAAGTGAAGGAGAAATTCAGGTCCTGTGTAGACACTGGCACAAAGCCCAAATTTAGAGCTCCAGAAGGCAAATGCTATTCATGACTTCACTTATAAGAAGCTGGGGACAGAAAAGACCTACTCGATGCTACCAGTGAGGGACACAGGCCTCTCTTGGGCACCCATCACTGTTGGCGTTTGGAGCATTATCTGAAAATGGTATGCAATGGGTTAACCTTAGCTAGATTTCCTTCAGTACCCAGGGGCAGGATGAAGGGAGAGGTTATGTGAAAGACAGAGCTGTGAATTTCTGTAGGAAATTAAGATTGTCATCAGTACTTGAACACTGTGGATTGAATTTTAGGCTAGGAAATTCTTGTTTACCAAGTAAATTAAATTGTAATAGTCAATGATTTTTGACATTAAGATTGTACTTCATGCAGTCTTTCTGCTCCAACATTCCACTCATTTATGATATTTAGATGTTAAAATGGCAAAAGAATAAACAAGACTAAACACACGTAAAAAGAAGAAAAATTTAAATATGAAATTGTAGTAGCATTTTAGCCTCAGAACAACACTATCTGAATTAAAGGGATAAAGTGAACAGTAGCAAAAAGAATTGGGAAGCATTTCTGGAATGAAACCTTCATTAAAGGACTCATATTAAACCACTCTGGTCTAGCTGTTGTGGCAAAGAAAAATGCAGCCAAGAGAATGCAAGAATTGCATCCTTTTTAAATTAGGGGGGTTTGATGATGCTCAACATTTTCAGAAAGTGCCAGTGCTTTGGAATATTCCAGCCTGCCAATAGAACTGAGTCCTTCAGAAAGTGGTAGGTCAGTCCTTTTTATAAAAAGGTGTTTTCTAGCAACTATTCAGGATTGTGTTCATCACAGGCAGTGGAATAGTTCCTGCCAAGCAAAGCCTACACCCAAGTACAGAAAGAAGGGATAACGTGAGCGAAGACTGGCATGCTGGAGAGGTTGGCTCCAGGCTTTTTCAATGGATGAAACCTGGAAAGTCATACAGAGCACTTCTTAAGAATGCAAGAAGGTAGGACATGAAGCAGGAGAGGAAGAAATTTTTCCTTTTCTTAATAGGCGGTACGAAAAGCATATACAGATCAGAAAAAAAAAAAAGGAACTACGAGAACAAGGGCAACCTTACTTGCTTTTAGCATCTAAACAGTTAAAACAGCGAGTCTATTAATCAACCAGCACAGCTTTAAAAATAATGAGACAATGAGATAGCTTCCATTTACTCATGCAAAAAGAAATAGGGCAATTTGTAAGTGTTTGCAAGTGGTCAGCTGGTGAAAGATACTGATACAAGGGTATTCCAGAAGCTCCAGAAGTCCTTCAAAGCCCTATCGACCAGCCAAAGGAACACCGACAGTCAAAAGGCTCCCTAAGGGCTCTATAACCCACTCCATCACTCCAGCAGGAGAAGGGAGAAGCGTTCAGCAGCATACCTCACAAGTTAATCTGGAATTTGGTTTATTTGGATGAAAAACATTCAAACGTTTGAGAAAAATTTAAAAAATAAAAATCAGCAAAAGATTGCTCCAATGAGGAGCCCATTCTGGAGTCAAACATGGCTCTTTCTAAATTAGATCCTGGTGTTTTGGCCTAAAACTTTTTTTGCCCCCCACACACACTCTTTGCATTCCAGAAATCTGAAAAAACCCGTCTTGGCACAGTACAAGCCAAAACATATTCCCAGCTACTAACAAGGCCCTACAGCAAGGACTAAGTCAAAGCCCTGACCTTTGCATTTGGCTGGCTCCTGCACTACAAAGCAGCTAGCTCAAGGGAGTCCTGCACTCTGCCAGCAAGTTCCCTTGACTCACTAAGACTGACGCTTGTGACCCCCTGCTGTCTTTTCCCAGAGTTTGTTGAAGGTCGTATGTGGCATTATGGCATGGATATATGGCCAAAGCATGTTGCATTATGAGCATTTCTTTTTTCCCTAGGAACCTGTTCTAAGCATCTACTTGGAAGGCATCCTAATTTTTCTTGGGCTGTGATGTACGCTGGGCTGTCGTGGTATCAGAGCAGGTTTAAGGGACTTTGGTTCTCTCTAAATCCACCTGGCAGAATTACGGTGAAGCAGAGGATTTGGAGCAGAGGGACCTGACAGCGAGGTGCGTAACAGGGTATTATGATACAGACAACATTCCCAGCGTCCTGCCTGCGCTCACTAGATTTACTGTAAAATCTGGGGGTGAATTATTTTGTGATGTGCAGTATGCAGGAGCATGATAAAGATATTTCAAGGTATTATAGGACACAGATCACTAGAAGACAAAAATCGTTAAAAGAAAATCCTCTTGCATTTTAAGAGCGCTGCCTGCGAGCAGGGCTCCACAGCAAACACACGCTGTCAAGAGCTACTCGGGTAGCTCGTCAGCTACTTGGAGGTTGTGCTAGTGACAACACTAGAGCTTTACCTTTGATTTAATGACCTGATGAATTAAAACAATCATGCTTCCTTGTAATCAGCAATTTAATGAATGTAACATCCTCACTGAACCAGCATTAATTACCATATATCACCCTGAATTATTAGAGAAAAATAAAAATCAAGATGGTTTGTGGTTTCTAATGTTTATATAAGTGTTCCTGCTTGTAGCTTACATGGACTTAATTTCAGGTTCAGAGTAAATCCTTCCCTTGCCCCTGAAAACCCAAAGTAACACTCAGTCAGATCTACCAAGTTTTCCTGGCCTAGGGGAAAAGCTGTAGATTACCATTTGTTCTTCGCTGCAGTATACACCCAGGTTTATACGAAGCTTTACAGGCCTCAGCAAGTCTGGATAAATATGGCATGAAATGAGTTTATAAAAAAACAAACAAAAAACCCCACAACAACCTGTAAGTAGAAGAAGTCCTAGTCCATGAAGTTCTTGAAGCTATTTTTCAGTGACAAATGTTTTTACAAAAAAAAAAAAAGGCATGGATCCTTCTTAAATATATTCTCGCCTAAAGTCCTTTCATTTCAATGACAGCAATGGATAAAACAATAACAAAAACAAGTGCAAAGGGTGAGTAGAATAACGTACACAGGTTGCTACTTATGCGTTCAAGTGAAAATTCATCTTAGCTTCCTTTTTGATAAGTACAAGCCCTGTGACTTTTAGAAGTATGCCACACAGTCCCCCTAACAAACAAGTTGACAGGTTTTTTTTAAGATCTTTCATAACAAGAATGATTGACACACTTCAGATGCACAACCTGACCAGCTTCCAGATGCTTCTTAGTCTTTCAATGCAAGAGAAGCGGTGAACTATACCACAAAACATCATTTCCCTTTACAAAGAGAGTCAGAAGTCTGCCTTTGCGTTGAATCTCTTCCTCATAAATAAGTCTCTGAAAGATTTTGTCTGATATTTCTTTCCTTTAACACTGTGCTGTGTTCACTGAAATAATGTATGGAGAGGCACTGGATCAGACTGTGGTTGTTTTGCAGAATGCAAGCAGTAAACATACTTACAAAGGGCAATGAGGTTATTTTACATTTAAACAGCATATGCAACTTTTATTTGTCCTAGGGTATCTGGATGCTACTGGATGCCTGAGAAACACAGCAAGTTCTGTGAATGGAGTTTTATACCAAGAAAAATATTCACGTTTACCTTTCTTGTGAGCTATTAAATATTTGATCGGCCCTGCCTGTTATCAGGAACAATCTCTTTTATAGTTCTCCCTCAAGTCTCAGCAGATATAGTTGATTTAAAAAAATATGCTGCAGTTTCTAGGTGTGCTTATTGGAGCCTGTATGTTTCCTTCCAGATGCAGCTTGCTTCTGCATTTTTGTCTACGATCTGAAGAGGTCGAAGACACACTCACACTGGAGAAGGAGCAAGGCTGGGAATTTCTGATTGCCTTTAGCACCTTCCCCTGCCATAGAAGACAATGAGAAAAGAGCAATCAAGCTATCTTTTCTGCTTAAGATGGGTACGTCTTTCTGGGGGTGATCCATAGTAATTCAACCGTACTTTACATTGCAGAGCCACCCAGGCTCTTCATTCCCGCAAAAAACTGAGGGAAAAACATCTAGAAGACAGACTAGGTTCTGGCTTGCTCCAGTCAGCCACTGACTTCAATACCTTTCACCTCTAAAATACACTGACTTCCTCTGACCCTCAGAGGCTCTATTGATTCACAGACATCTGAGTCATACTTACAGGAAACGTTTCTCTCCCCAGAAATTTGCAATAGGAGCTGCAATTTTGCACAGATAACATCCTTCTTTTCTTCCCTGGCATCTATGCTTAATTTTTTCTCTGTTTTCATCGTGTGGGGTTACCATATCCCAATATAAACGTGCATGCATTAAGTCAGTGCCTTTTCTGTCCCATTTCCCAATTGGCCTCAATAAGCAACCTTTCTGAATTAGTGATTTCTTTCCTATGCAAAGATGAGAATATTAGCTTCTGCATACTACTTCCCAACCACAGGTACCAAAGCATTTTTCTAAGGAACAAGAATAACCATCCCCCAGCTTTGCAGGCGAGGGAAGTACATAGCTCAAATGCTCCATAGTGCAAGAAAGCCATGAACAGAAGCACGTCAAAGTCAAAGTTTTAACTCCAAACCAAAAAAAAAAAAGGCCTTGTGAGGTCTTCAGTCAGATTTGTTCTCTCTCCTCAGCAGAAGTTACCCATGGATGGACAAGCAGCGTGAAATCCAAATGAAGACAAAAGAACCCATTCACGCACGGGGCTGCAGTGCCCTGTTATTTTACCCTCTCCCTGCCTGCATTCCCACAGCAGCATCCGTGCTGTCGCCCTTCTGCCTGGGGTACCTGCAAGGTAAGCAGCCCTGACCCAGCCTGGTGGGATACTGCTGCCAGCCCTGGCCACCTTCCCACCGCTCTCTTCCTCACCGCTTTGCAGTGAGATGGCTCAAAGAAAGGACTCTGCGTCTTCCCTCCGCTTCACGAAAACCCCAGCCAATCGATCAGGCAAGAACATGCGACTAAAGCAATCGGTCACACCATTTGATTAATCACGCCAATTACCGGGTACTCAGAGTAAACAATTTCAAAAGCAACCCCGTGTGGAAAATGGGCCTGCAGCTATGTAAGAATGGGTCAAATCGCTTGAAATCATAAATGCATTCATAAAAATCCCATTTCATTCACAAACAATTTACTTCCTAGGGGGTGAGTTTCATTCAGAGAAGAGAGAAAAGATTCAGCAAATATATTATTGGCACCGTCAGGTGTTCTAATTTCAGCTACAGAAATCACTGAGGAAAGCAGTTTAGCAGGATTTAAAAGAATTTTATGTGTTATATGGATATAGGAAGAAAATCTGTGGATTTATCAGGTAAGACAATGATATCTTGAAATGCTAAGGACTGAATTTAAAAAACTCAGGCGTCAGAAAGAGTGTTAAACACAAAGGACAGGATGATGCAGGATTTTTCTTTTCTTCATTTTGCCTTTCTGTACATTATATGTGGGCTCGTTCCAGAGTATTTGGAAAAAATGTCCAACAGTAGGAAGGGAAACAAAAGCTTTTTCAAATACGTAAGTGTTAGAACATCTCTACAGAATTTCCCCTCCTTTTTTCAGACCCACTACGCACCTCCTTGCAAAGTCTTAATTAAAAATAGTCTACTTTCCTTTTCATCTCTCAAGAAACAAATATGGTCTATCCAGTTTACATAAATTAGCACATTAATATGGTAAATACATCAGTTATGAACCTACCACACTTTCAGACTAATTGGAGTTGCATTATTGACTTCAGCAAGCATAGGATGCCTCACTTATTTTTGGAAAGTAATTTAATAGAGATTGATAGGATGAGTCAGCAAACTGTTTTTTCTAACGTGACTTTCACCTCTAGGAATACTCCTTCACAGTTTGTATAGCATATTTTCATAGCCAGCTCTTTCCAAAACTGTGGTTTGCTGTCCCTACCCTGACATCTTCAGCAAGCCCTTAAATCAGAAGAAAGCTAGCAGACCTGAGCAAGTCAGGTAGCCGTCCGCGTGAATTAGGAGAAGCAGATCCCTTTAGCTGCTGCCGTCAGCTGAAATCGGCACCAACACCCCCTTCTCCAGCAGAGCAGCTGAAGTCTCCAGTGGGATGAGCACGAGTCCCTGAGCACATCAGCAGCTTTTTTGTCCTCCAGGCCCACAGTGCCTGCCTGCACAGGTGTTCACTCTCCACCCAGCCCCACCAGGAGGGGATGCTAGGCAGCTTCGCATCCACCACTTGCCATTGAGCGACGTCAAGGGGATGACTCCACAGGTCACTGCTCTGCTTGGGCTGTTAGTTGCTTCCCTGTGGCCAAAACCCAACATGTGCTTTCAATCAACCTGTTTGACTGATGCTGGAGGAGGGCAGAGGATGAGAGCTCATAGCAGTGAGTTGACCTAGGCTAGATGGGGACAGCTGAGGGAGAAGCCAAGTGCCTGTCTTCTCCCCATGAAACACGCTCCTGCTGGTGTCCTTACCCAGTCTCAGTGGTAGCACACCAAAAAGCTATGCCCACCGAATGCTCACGATAGGATAACACATACCATGGCACACATTGCCCAAATTGAGCACAGGTACCAACCTAGTAAACTACGTTTATTTATTCAGTTATGAAGTTCCTATGTCCTAAAGGAAATGACCTGATGTTCTGAGTCTACTACAAGGCAGAAGGGATTTTGTAAGGAAAATTTCCCATAGTTTCTGAAGAGAAACCAGAATTTGACCTGACAAATGCTAACTAACATGTCATCTCCTGCTCTGGCCCACATGGTCCTTACAGGGTAGCATTGAAGTCTACTGAAGCAGTGTGAGGAAAGCTTGTGCTTCAGAGGCATTTCAGAGACTAGAGACTGTCAGTCTCCAATGGAGGTGGCAGGGGGATGGGGTGTGAAACAATAAATCCAGCACTGGTAGGACTCTGCAGAAGAGTCCCTGCATTAGCTCAGCCAAGGTTATCAAATCCATGACAAATATGGGGTTCACTTTCTTATGCTTCCAGACAACCCACAAATCTCAAAGTGCCAAATAAACTAAATTGCTATGAAATTACAGTCATACAAAACTACATGCAACAATAAAACCCAGCACAATCTTCATTTCCATGGCATTTCTGTCAATTAAAAATATTCATAGAGCTTCACAGAGCATGAAATCACCTCGACATTTCCATATCATAGATTAGAACCTTGGCATCAGCTTGGGGTAAAACTCTGGAGCCCCAGGAGGCTACACACTATACATCAAACAGGCATCTACAGAGCTGTTCAAGTACATACTGAACGCCTTGTAAAACTAGAGGCAGCTACGAAACGGCCGGAGTGGTCCGATGCTTTGGGACAAGACAGCTCTGACATTTTCTGTCAGCTTAGGAAATACACACAAGGCGGGAGGAAGATCAATAGTGTAGAAAACATCAAAATGACATTATGGGGACTTTGACAGAGGTAATGTGTCTACAAGCATAATAGCTTCAGCTGCAATAATTAAATGTGGAGCTTTACGCAGGCTGTGCATGGAGACAGTCCCTCTGAAGCAGACTGCTAGCTGACATGACCCAGATACGTGCACAGGGCTAAAAACCACGGAAAACAAAGGCACCTTGGTACAGTAATTCTCAGAACCTAAGTAACCAGGAGTAACTAATACAGGATGATGCTCACGAGATCCGATACACCTTACATCTTCTATTCAGCAAAGGAAGTGAAAATGTGAAATTCCCCATTTGAACTGTGAGAAGTGCCGTGACTGCTTTCTGACAACGGCTTGCTCTATTAGAGCATCACATTCCTGTAATAGACAGCTACTCAAGTCAATGGACGCGTTTGTAGGAGAAAATACCATTTATTCAGTGTAAAAGGCTTAAGAACTCGGTCCATGGAATTCACAAAGTCAGACTGAAAGTGATTCACAGAGGTGCCAAAAATGCTGCAACTTTGGGGTTCACACCCGTTTTCAACCCATTATGCCCCCTCTCCAAGTCTCATTCCGTATTTGCTCCCCGGAATTTCGTTCAGGCCTGCTTCTAACTTGAGGATCTTGTTGACCTTGGACAGCTTGAAATAAAGAGGACTCTATGATTTCAGTAGCACACAGAAATGGTTAGCAGAAAGGTACAGATACGTGCTGGGGTTCAGAATAGCAAGACACAAATTTAAGTAAGCCTTGTTGCAAATGTTTGACCATGAAAGCCCTAGTGGAAGGACGCATATTAAAAAACCCTATTCAGTTTCTGTCCCATCACTGAGTGAAACAAGTAATGCTCTAATATCAAGGTGGATTTGAATGCATTGCCATCAAAGTAATTACATTTGACAGAGATGAGAAATGGGATCCTGTTACATATGGCAATACACTTTATCACAAAAATCTGACTGTACCAGAAAAATAACCATTATGAGGTCAATTGAAATGCCTGTGGAAAGAGGATGAAACTAAAAAGGCAGACAATACGCAAATGAGAACACAGAAAATGCAGATTTTTAGGATAATTTTCACCGCATTCTAAGACTCGGACATCTGCAAGATTTCTGTCCAATGGCATTGATCCATCCAACCTGAATCTAGTTATCTCATTTTAACGTGCAACATCGATTCAAGTAGTCAGCACAACAGGAGTCAGAAAGGAGAAGCTGGTTACCATGCTGGCAACAAATTCATCGTTGCAATGACAGGAAAAAAAAAAATATGCTGGACTGTGTAGCCACAAAGGCTCAAGTGAGCCTGAGAAAGCCTGTATTCTTCCAGGATTCTCACAAGCAGAGTCAACATCAAAGAAACCAAAGGTAATTGTGTTCTCATTGTGTTCCCTTCACTGGAACGGAATTAATAATGTTGGAAAATACTTTCAAGAAAGAAGATTGGATAGAAGTAGAAGTGAAGTGAAAACTTCCTGCTAAGATCATTGTTCACGCAGAATACACACAGGTGCACATTTAAGTTGATGCTTACTATTAGAGAGTCCTCATCCAAAAAAACATGATCAAGCTAGCGTCTGGCAGATAGCCTGAGAAGTAAGCAAAACCCTTGGCTGGTGGCAACACATTCAAGTCCTCCAGAATTCAAATGAGACAGAGGCATTGCAATAGCCTGGTGTGGCACCAGGCAGAGGGCGGAAGCACAGTGGTTTGAGGTCTTGAGATCCATCAGCTGATGCAGTATTTGCTTTCACCACTCCTCCCCATATACAGTGCTGTAGGAGTCCACCACACATATCTTAGCTTCTTTTGCGAGACTGTCTGTTTTTCATTAACAGCATTTCTTTTTCATGGTAGGCAGTGCATTACCTGGGCAAAGCTGTACAAGTATTGCTGTCTTTTGTGGATTTCATGCTTTCTACACATTTGCACCCCTGTTTTAGCCTTATTTTTTTCCTATTCTTTTAAGCTGACCTGCTTAATCACTTCATTCTGCAGCTGCACTGAGTACCACTTATTAGTGTCTGTTAATGTCAAAATATCCTGCAATTTTTCTATTTTTCTTGCACTTTCTCTGCACTTGTAAAGCAAAATAAAATCATCAAATGAGAACAGCATCACTAGCCAGCTGTTCCTAGTGTTTTACATGTAAGTCTGCAAAGTATCGTGGCACTCATTTTTAGTATGAGCTCTCCAATAACTCTGAAGTATTTGAATGTTAGCATCGGTGCAATCAAATTATTTTAATTTTCAGTAAAAGTGCGTAAAATTAAAGCACTATCAGATTACACTTTGTTTTCATACATTTTAAGCTATGCCAAGCAATATTTTGACTTTCATTTGAGTATGGCAAAGAGCTCCACAATATTAATTAATTAAACCTTAAAAATCTCTCTCCAGAACAGGAAAATATTACTATCTCCATTAAACAGATAGGTAAGCTGGAGTCAAACTGTGTTTAATGACTTGCCTCACTTGACAACAAATCCAGGAATAGAGCCAAGAAGTTCACTTTCCCAATTCCTTCTGCTTTATCACTGAAAAACATTCTCTGACTCTGGGTGAATGTTGCTCTGGGTAAGCATGTGTGAAGCGTCTCAACGCGTGTTGCTGGTTACACACATAAGCAAAATTCACTACATTGCCCTCTTGGTCACATATAAGGAAAGACTCTGTCAAGGCATGTTCTAATTAATATAGGAAGATAGTCAATATAGTATGTTGGCATCAAAGCTCACTTCTGCTGATAGTGTATACCATGTCATTAAATTGAGAGAATTAATTACAACAGTTTATCAATGTCAGGTTCTGAACTAGAGACTCACAAAGCAACAAATGCATCATTGCACCTTGTTTGATCTAATTTTCCTTTGCTGACAAAGTCAAATATGAATGTGCCAATGTCTATGAACTGTAAAGCTTTTCCAAATCCATGCATTATTGTCAGACCATATTTTGCTAAAGTAAAAATCAATACAAGTGCAGCACACTAGATTAGACTAGCTATAAGCGATACAGTACGTGTGTAATATCAGTGGTAGCCTTCTGAATAAATTAGTGTCTTACAGCAGAATTAATTAAATGGGTATCAAAGATAGCTCTATTGCTTAATACTCTACAGTGAGTAAGGAAAACTCTTCAATGAATTTAAGACCCCCCCCCCCCCTTAGGAATAGGAATGTCATTGGAAACTAATAGCTGTGAAAGTATGTCTGTGCAAATTTGGTAAGATTTAAAAAGAGCGTCATTAGATTAGTGGGGCATGTCTATTAATTCCTATTGCTCAGGTTAGTACGTGGGTTGGGAGGGACATTCAGGGATGTGCCTCTGAAATTAGAGGGATGGGGCAAGGACGTACGCTAGGCTACTTGATACAGATGGAACAAAAACACACCACTGTGTGGACGTACAACCCATTCACCAAGTGCTACAAGGATTGACACAGTATAAACCTTCTCACAGCTGTAACCATAGTGTCCTCCCCGGACCTTGTTTGTGGGTGAAAATGATGCTAAGCCTTGAACAAACTTACTTTCAGTGGTGTGGAAGTTTATGAAGTCCTCTAATCCTTTATTCCCTTACTAAAGAAGTGGGGGAATACGGCTGGGAAAAAAGCTTCAGTTCGGTTCTCCTGAACTTTGTTTTTACTTCTCTCCCGGGCAGAAGCACTGCAGCAGCTTCACAGCAGCACTTGTTGGTTCCACACCTCACCCCCTCCTTTTCTTGCCTGTGTTACTCCACAGCAGTTTTGCAGGGGACAAAATGCGTGAAGTGACTACTCCTGCACGCATAGACATGCTCAGTACCCTCGCACTTTCTTAAGCTCTCTTGAGGGCTCAGTTTCACACCCAACAAGTTGCTTAGTTATCCCAGGGTCCTGGCCAGCATGGATTGAGTAGCTTTACCCGATGGAGAGAGTCGGGCCAGGGCAGGCGTGTTCGCAGAGCCTGAGGGCTCCACCTCAAGATTAGGCAAAAGAGGAAGGGAAAGGGACAAGTTCCAAGGAAGAAGGGAAGATTACCTTTGATTTTATACATCCACAACTGTATATCATCATAGGAGGCAGCAGTGTGTACTAGTCAGTATTAACTTTTCTAAAGTGTCACATTTCCATAAACCTGGAATTCCAGTTCCTTCGTAGTCACCATCAAGGAGCTGGCATACACTGATGTGCAATAATTACAGGGCGTGATCTCAAAACATGATCCCAAGGATTAGCCAGAATCCAGATCATTAATTTTATTTTCCACCTTAATATTTAAATACAGAATAATTCTGTAAGGTAATCTTGATGCTGAGGAAGCAGATAGCTACCTGAGCTACATGACTCAGACTGAGCTTGAGGCTAGCTGGATCCAGGGTTTGGGCTGTGTCCTATCTCTGGCCTGTGTCAAACACAGCAAATTTGAGAAATTCTCTTGACATTTATTCCTTCACAGGCATTTATGCATAATTCAAACAGACACAAGTGCCCAGTGCATTGAGAGGTTAAGACAGTATCTGGGTGAACATAGATTACTCTACTTTGTTAAACACAGACAATAATGTTGGAAGATGCTAAACAGCCTTATTGAAATTCAGAGTCTTAATGCGATACATTATTTTTGCGTTACGGAATATTTGGGTGTAAATCTGAGAGAAACAGGCAAGTATGTCATTCTGCACATTGTTCAGCTTCAAAAATCACAGTGCTGATTTTCCCTACATAAAATAAATACATTGTGTTGCACATGGTGGGGGGGAGGATCTCCTAAATCCTAAATATCAGGAAAAAAGAACATGAAGAGCTCAGATAGTTTCTCCTATCCAAATTAAAAAGATTATGAGAATTTTTAAAAATATAATTAAATCCATCCACCCTATCCTCACTCCCAACCACTGCAATTCTCTGCGCCAGCATCTTGGTGGGTTCCCCCTGCCTCTTGACATGGGTGCTTGTCCTTGCCACGCGGAGTTATGCAGAGTACAGAGAGGGTTACACGGAAACCTTCCACCATCTGCCCACTGCTGGGGTTCAACAATATTGTCAGCAGACTTGAATAAATTTTCCTGAAACATTGCCACTCGGTGGCAATTGGAAGTATAACATGAGTATTGCTCTATAGCTGTAAAATCTGCTGTTGGCTTTTATGGCACATGATGTTAAAAAGATTTCTGGGAAAGAAATATCTCCAATTAAGACATAGTAAAAAAACAAACAAGCAAAAAAACCCGCACACTGAAACTCCAGTGAACTTCACACGCCACAGTGACATCACTGAGACCAGTTACTGTGGAATTTTGAAAAGAAGCATTAACCAAATGTGTGCAATATTATACAAATATCACATTCTCAGAGCTTACAAATTGCCATTTTGAAGCGACTCAGTAAATGTAAGTCCCAAAGATGAAATGGCCATTTTGCACTTTTGATTGAGGGCAAGAAAGGCAGATTTTTGAATATTATTATTATTCCTATGAGTTTTGTCATAGCGTATGCAAAGGTAAGGCAGGTAAATGGAGTTTACCAACACCTCGTTGTGGACAGCAGAACATTACAACGCCTCTCACTGAAGGACATCAGGCACGTCTGTTTACCTTTTACTTTTTTAGTAATTTATCATAGGCTCACCAGCTTTTAGTGAGCTGTCACGGAGGGGTTCAGCTCTCGCGTGGGGCAGGCACCCTGCAAACAGCACAGAGCCCTTCCAGCCGCGCTGGGCTGTGATTCTGCCTGCGCGAACCACCAAGGGCAACCCTCACTGTCAAGGAAAGTTTATCCACATGGCTATTCTCACCAGGAGACAGGCTAAGGAGAGAGAAGATTTTTGAGGTTTTGCTGAAATACTGATGAAGATTTTAGTGAACATTTTACATTTCATAAAAAGATTTAGCAGCTCCACCAACAAGTGCCATTATTATAGGAAAAACCCCCCCCAAAACTCAGACAAAATAAAACACAGTTAACAGTTAGTAGGTTCTGAAGCCCCCATGAGTTTTGGAACTGAAATCACAATAAAATCAACAACTTCCTTTAAAAATCAGAAGAAGTAAGGGTTTTTCTGGGTTTTCATTTGTTTGTTTGTTTGTTTTTTTCTAATTGCTTTCAAGTTCAGAGAGTAGTGCTGACTCACACAGTTACTCCTGATTTAAAGCTAAGGTCATGGTCAGGCTCAGTTAGAGAAGAGCGCTAATTAACTATTTCTCATCACAATAGCGTGCTTTAGAAGCATTTATTTATTAAAAAAATCAAATCACTATTTAGCTTTTTTACAGAAGTAAAATAACCCCCCCCCCTTTGTTAATATACAAAATGGAGTATTTTTCTTCTTAGGCTACTTGTACAAGAAAAATGAGCCTCTTATTCTCCACCAAGGGCAAAGATGTAATTTCCCACAGCAAACGCAGTGAAACTTTGCATGAGTTAAGAAATGTATTCCATCTTGAGGAAAATCCCAGAATATTCATACATGTATCTAAGGTTGCAAATGTATCATTTATTCAGAGTAATATTTTGCTGATTTCCCAGAAGTAATAAAAAGTATTTTAATCTCCGAGACCCTGGAGAAACCATGGTCCTCCTCTCCACAGAGATGTAAAGTCCAGCCCCAGATCTGGCACGCAAGCAGTGCTTTTCATGCTGTTTGGTGTGACAGGTATCAAACTGAACAGGAAAAGCTGTAGCACCGTGACAACAATTTAGTTAACATTCAGCAGTTAGAAACAGGAGAACTAAAGCTACTACAGAGCCTTTGAAAATACCTTGCTGTTATAAAGACAAGGGAGGGATACTTGCAGATTACTTAGTTGCTGTCATGTTATGTTTTTTGTCAAAGTAAAAACAACCCCCCCCACTTCTGATACAAAAAAAAAAGGGGGGGCATTAATCTAAACAAAAATTACCCATCAAAATTTTTTCATTTTTTTTTTTTTTTTTTTTTTTCACTGGAAATTAAAAAAGTGTTTTTTTTCTATGTGGGCAGAAACATTTCCTCTGGAAAACAGCTGAATTTTTAACCTAGACTAGTATTTGACCTGCTTAAATCTAAGCTTATAAGAAAAAAATCAAGTCTTCCATTCAGAGATAAATACATGTTGGAGCACACAGTAGGACTAGACCATTGAGCCTGCTAATTAACAAAGTCTCATTATTTTAAAAAAAGTACTAAGTGTGAAAGGAAATGAGTTCAGTACCATTCTTAGCTACTTTTCATATTTCAAGTGTCATTTCTGGTCCTCATCCTGCAAGATATATCATCCAGTATAAGTACCACAAAAAACCCAAACAATATCTGCAATACTTCCTGTGTTGAGGCACTCAGGCACACGGAAGTTGTAAAACATTTCTAAATCTAGATAACCCCTAAACCATGGATTTTCTTCTCAATAGCAGAGTTAACCCAGGAGTTAATATACATTTCTCTAGAATAAACATAATAGCACGTCACTAACCTGAGTGAGAAGAGCTGGGATGACCCCATGATGGAGCGAGGCCATCTTGCCTTGCAGCATGGACAAACGCTGTAGCACCTGAGAAGTTTGGCAGTGCTTACGGATGGGTGCTTGCCCCCTTGTTCTGTCCTCTCCCAGGGCAGAGGGAGCAGGCAGGCAGCTCATCTCCGCTCCCCGCAATAAACCCATCAGCACAACTGGGCCACTCAAAGCGACATTGCTTCCCACTGTGCGCCCAGTCTCAGAAAAATAAAGGAGAAGAAAGACCAGGTCTCTGAACAGCATTTCAGCCAAAATGCCATTGAGCTACACTCAGGGTGGAGCAGATGAAGCATCACCTTCTGCTGACCCACCCCCTGCTGAGCTGCCCCCTCTCATACAGCAGAGGGGAAACCTCTCCCCCATCACTTCTGAGGGCCTGACAAATTAACTGCAATTATTACAGGTGGTAGGGAGCTGACTGACTACCTGGGGGGCAGGGGCAAAATAGAAATGCTGTCCTATCAGGCTATGTAGCCAAAAACCAGCCATGGAGAAACAGCATTAAGCCAGTGTACGCAGCTTTAACTTCAGCGATTCCCAGTTTCTGCCTGCGTCAGCGCTCAGTCTAAATATTACCTTAATGTAATCCTTTCTATAGGATAGAGGAAAAGAAACACGGCTATGCAAAGGGACCTCTTGCCATGTATTTCAAGCTGTGAGGATGATGAGATCCTCTCTCAGCCCTTCCCAGCAAAGAGCAACGCTTATCTGCGCTTCAAAAAAATAGGTGCAGTGGAATATTAAGCAGCTTAGGGGAAACCCGCAAGGAGTGAAACAATCTGGTGCCTGCAGACAGCAGTAAGTGCGGGACGCCCGATGCGGGCTGCTTTTGCAAATCCGACAGCAGAAGCTTAGGGTGCACCACGGTTAACAGAGGGGCTGCCACCACCGCCCAGGCCAGCGGCCCCCATTCAGAAATAGAGGTGCTTGTTGTTTCTTTCTTCTTCGCCTGCCACTGTGTTTCGGACCACCCATAGCCCCTTCCACTTCACGGCGACTCTGGATCCTTTGGGTAGGGGCTGTGTGCGATGTGTTTTGGTGATGAGGCTTTCTCAGGGCACAGGCGAGCCTTCAGTGCAGTGGGGACCACACGGCTCAACCCAGCCAGCTGCCTGGGGCAGGCTGCTCCTGGGACTGACCTTCCAGGACAGAAGCTTACACAGGCCCAACAGTGGTTTCTGGCTTCCAAACAGCACAAAGCACAGCACTCAGACCCTCCTCCACGGAAGACCAGCACCCAGAAGTCCCCACCAAGTCCAGCGGAAGACTTTTGTTGGGAACTTGTGTCTCCACGCAGGTGAAGTCAAAATAATAAATACAAGAGATGTGCAGAAGGGCTGCGTTATCCAAATGTCCCATTCAATCTCTGCTTGGGATTTATCAACCACCTTCAAGTCAGCCGTCTGCAAGTACACTGATAATCATTCTGCAGCTCGGTCAGCAGAAAAAATGTGGCAGTGAAAAGGATCCTAAGCAGCTGCTCCTGAGAAAGTAAGAAAACATGCAGGGACCACAACTGATTTAGTCGCGCACCGGGAGGTGCCCACATTTTCCTTCCTTCTTTCTTTTTTTCAGCTTCTTTTGGACAAGACACAAAACCAAACTCCTGGCCACTCACATGGTTACAAAGGATCCCACAGCTCTTCCTACGAGATTAGGGGTGCAAAATGCACTGTCACAGCCAAATTCTAGTCTGGATAATTATGATCTAACTCTTCAAAAGCTCTTTATCAGTTGGATGAGATACTTGTTTACTTCCTCTCCTGCATTGGATTAGCTGCCATTAGCAACTGCGGAGAGTGACCCTCTCCATTACTTTTAATTGCCATCAGCTGATTGTGGAAGTGGACGGGAGGCTTTAAAGAGACATGATGCAAAATGTGCCTTAAAAGGAGAGATTTAGAGCTTTTCCCTGAACCCAGTCTTAAGCACAGACAAAATGGAAGGTGAGCCACTTCTTTTGAGGAAAGGGATTATTATTATTCCTGTGCAGCAGCCAGCACTGCTGGACTGGGCACCCACACACGGTGGCTGTGCCGGGCTGACCCCACGATGCCCGAGAAGGGTCCTGGCCCAGTGAGGCAGGAGCTCCTCCTCTGAGGGCAACAGGACATTTCTCTGGAAAAACACCTGGCACAAAAGCACAAGGTGAGCACAAGGTTGTCAGAAGAGCAGGCAAAGTATGCAATACTTTTACCACATACAGACTCTGTATGTGTCCCTCTTTTGAGCTGGAACATACGGTTGTGCTGCTTCTATGTCCACATAAAAGGAGACAGCGAAAGGGGAAATGACTTGGAAAGGTCACAGTAGATCAAATTAAAATATTTTGCCAAAAGTACAGATTTTTATCAGCTGATCTGATTCACAAATCTGTAGCAAATTCATGCAGTTATATTCCTGAAAACAAAACCCTCAGGTGATTGAAAATTTTTTACTATTTCAATTTTCTTTTCATTTGTCATCTTAAATTTATGTTTTGTTTGGAAACAAGCCTAAACCTAAAGTAACAAGCAATCCAACAAAGATTACTAGCAAGTAGAAACACTGTGACCTCTCTCCTTCTGCCTTTTGGGGATTTTGTCTTATGGAACTGTCAATTTTATTTGCTTATTGCTCTGGGTCTCACAAGCAGTCAGTTAGAGAAATTAAAAAAAAAAACCAAAACCAAAAGAACCTCAGCTGTCCTGAATCTCCTTCATACATAGACTTTTAGCAAATACAGCTCCTGTTGCCACCCAGGACTCTCCCTGGCGCTTCTGACCACATAACTACTTTCCTGACATCCTTGGTGTTTAACCTCATGTTCTCAAAACATTTCTAAATGGCATGGGGAAAAATAAAGCCTTCTTGTAAAACATATACGACAGCCTTCCTATCTGATGCTCTACAAAAGCGCGTTCTCAGAACAAAAAGCCAAAGTCTCTAATATTTCAGAGTGTAATGTCATTTCTTTATTGGTATCCAATATTTGTTTCATACAAAGACTGTAATAGCTGACCTCCACATTGTTCTGAAATCAGCACTTTTCTGTCTCAGGATTTCATTTTCAAACCTAGTGAGTGCTCTTGTTATTAGAAAATCTAATTGGTGCAGTGTCACCCTTCTGAAAATGTATCACAGCTCTGATTCACTTGGTGAATCCGTCCCTATGTCCATCTGCAGCACCACAGCCAAAGGCTCTTCTGGGGCAGGTTTGTCAGTCTGAACACCATGCGTCACAAAAAATGGCTGGGCTGCACTCACAGCCCACATTGGAAATGCACCCTGGCTGGGATGTCTTCTGGCTTGGATATCTCTATACCAGCCTCCAGCTCGCCAGGTAGATGCGCTTGGGGTTAGCGAGTCCTCCCTCAGGCAGGAAGGCTGTGGGGCTGCAGATGTTCGTCCACAGGAATGAAGTTGTGCGTCCATGTTGATGTCTATCTGCAACAAACAAGCTGGAACAAGGTTACATGGCACAAACACTCTCATCTCACACGTACCAGCCTATTTGCTGACAAAACTGTGCTTGTGCAAAGCACTTCTGTGCGTACGGCAAGCACAATTTAGCCTCACTTCATTTGCTGTAACTTTGGATTTCAAAGAAGCTCTTTATTAAAATGGAAGACATTGCGGACAAAACTCTATTACATGAAGAATTCCTGCTGGGAAAATTCTCCAAATATAATGGATTTCTCTGAAGCATTTGGAAACATTGGGGAGATCCTGGAAAGGTTTTATAATTCTGTTTTGACTCCACGGGCTCCCATAAACAATACATTTCCTGTATACTTGACACTTGTCATGAAAGAATCCCCATTCTTCCTGAGTTTGCATTACAATTAATCCTCTTTTAAGCAAATCGCCGTAGGCCAGATGTCCTCCGCAAAGCTTAAAAACATTAAAATGCATCCTACCCTGCCTTTCCCTTTTGTGATCTGCCCTCATTCTGACAAGGCTGGGGATTTATGGCCAACAGAGGTTTACATATCACAGTTCACAGGATGCAGCAGAAGTGAAACTAAAGCAAAGGCTGAAGCAACAGCATGGCCCCATTTGCTTCTCCTTGGCCTACAGTGGTGTTACCAGGCTTTGCGTCTTTTTAGCGAGCGTGAGCACAACCATGGCCTTCCAAGGAAGAAAAGAGAGACAAATGAACAGAGTTAAGAAATTGCAGGAGCACAATTCTAAAAAACCCTCTACAGTCTGATAGGAACATACCAACGTACACCTGCAAATGATACAGCCAACATCAATCCGATGGCTTTGCTCCGAAATCAGCCAAGAAATATTTCATGTCCCACAGAGAATCTCAAGACACAAATTGTGAAGCAAACCAGAGAGCACAGAAAGAGGAAGATTAGATAACTCTGAAGTCCTATATTTTAGAATGAGATTTTTCAGTTCATTCTGATTTTGTCCCACATGCTTACATTCCAGAACAAATACGTGAAGTACATGTTTTTCACAACACATTGCAACGGATAGTCTAAGCAGAAGTAATTTCAGTTAGCATAACCTACAACCCCTATATTCTATGAGCAATGATGTGTTCAGGAAAACCTTCGAAGTTCTGAGTGTGGAGAAATCCAGTATTACATTTGGATTAAAATATAGTGTTGGAATTCTAATTCATATCTTCTTGCACAGCAGACCCTTCTTTCCCATCCCCACCTGCATCTGAAAGAACAGAAAAAAAAAATAAGTCCACTCCTAATTAATATTTCTCAAATTCATAATGAATATCCCCAAAAAATCATCTATTTCTCTCAAACGTATTTTTTCACAGCTGGAAGAGGCACAGCAAATAATCTTTTAAAAGGCCTACAGGAGAAAAATTCCTCCTGCTCAATTTTCAAAGTGTAAAAAGAAGTTTTTGTAGGTTTGTTCTTGACCACAATGTGAGCTGCATGTAACCTTTAAATGCCAGAAACCATTTACTGTACCTGGTAGGAACAGCTTACCTGTCCTATGGTCATACTTACCTAATTCTTGGTACCTCCCCATGCACATTATTTTATTAAGAAAATCAATATTTTACAGAGCAGCTTTGTAATACTTTATAATTCACAGTTCAGCACTATGAAAGATAATATAGCCTAACAACAACAATAGCAATAATCACAATTTGCACATACATTTTGCTGTTTCATCTGTAAATTATAAAGACTTTATGGTCATCCGTTAAGCAGGGGATAACAGTGAGTATCTGGGTGTGGATCAAATTATGTTGGCTTCTAATCTTTGTTATCTCACCATCAGCTCAAGAAGAAATGAAAATCACTTTAAATGAACAGGAGAGGACAGATAAAGGAAAGGAAGAATTATGTGGCATCTGGCCTGTAAAGTATGTTTTTCTCTGCGAGAAGTAAACCTGGTGCTCCCCAAAGCAGTGGGAGCCAATGCTGGTGTAACTAGTGCAGCCTCCACCCTTTGCATCCCAGTTCCCTCTAGCCCGGCAGGTCACAGGCACAGCCGGCCTGGAAAGGGAGCCAGCAGCTTGACAAGTCAGCTGGGGAGGGATGCGAGCGGTAGTGGGAAGCACGAGACAAGCCCTCTCCCACCCCTCCTTGGGCTACGTGGCAGGTACCTTATCACCCATAGGGCAGAACACGACAAATTTCTACTTCAATTTTTCCCAGAAAAGCAACGTGTACGTAATACTGCAAGATCTTTTTAGGGTTGTTTTCGCAGCACCCACTGACAGAGGCAGCGTCGGCCACCTTGCCACCTCACCTTTTGTCACGCCAGCAGCTCTCCTGCTGCAGCTGACCGCCCGTCATCCTGCATCCAGGCAACACGCTCTGCAAGCTTTCCATCTGCTTCCTTTGTTCTCCCCAGAAGAAAAGCCTGGTCAACAAAACACTTGCCAAGCAATACGGATTTTCATGCCAGATTCCAGACCTTCAGCTGAATGAAGTCAGCACAGATCCAGCGAAATCAACATGAGTATTTATTAATTTCCCTGCACACCCCATGGAGGGAAGGTAGCCTCCTGAAAACTAGCAGGATACTATACATTGCATCTTCGGTAGTGACCCTCTCCAGTGACCCCAGCCAACCGTGCTGCACCTGCACAAATGGAACACAAGGAGATGCAGTGCTGCCCATTTCTTGAATTTGCAGCCTTTAAATGCATTATCGTCCTCTCACTTTGGCTTCTCCATAGGCACAAACACACACAGAACAGGTCCAATACAGCGTCTGTATACCAATGAAGCATTTTGCTTTGTAATTATTTTATCTCACGGTTCATTCTCATATTTCATAAGAATGGAGGCATAGAAACAACTTATGTTCTACAATCAGAATGTATGATTAGTGAACAAAACTAGGAAGAAACAGAAATATTTACTGAAAATCTGCATTTAAACACACCACCATTGAATAAACAGGTATATCAGCTAAATTTACCTTTTGCTGAAATGTAGGTTCCCCTTGAACGTAATTTTTAGCTACGGTGAGTGACCGCTCTCAGCCAGAGACATGTCAATAACTGGCAAATTCTCTTCTGGCATAACTCGCCCGAAGCCAAAATTCCCTGCAGGTATAACCCAGGGAAGCCAGCGGGGCTACTGGGAATCTGGCACTGCAAAAGGGAGCGGCGTCTACCTCCAAATAGCCAGCTAAAGCCAGAAGCAGAAATTCACCTGGCCGAAGGAAGGAATGGAAGGTTAACGATTCCTCTCCCTTAAGTCGGTATTTTACATCCCACCCCTCCGCCTGTCCCCGCCGCCACCCGCAGGTGGCAATGCGGGACCGGCTTTCGGGATATCGCCACACGCCGTGCCCGGAGATGCAGCACAGCCGTCCCCTCCTCGCCCCTGTTTGCCGTTTCTTACATCACTTCTGGTTCATTTTTCCCCCGCCGTCAGACACGTCCCAGCGCCAGGTTCACTTCCAATTTGCTGATACTTGTGCCTTTCCTAGCCCATTTTCCCTCATTTACCGGCTTTCCTCGGCACGTTTTCTAGAGTGATAAAGTTTTTGGAGTACGGAAGAATTAGATTTCACGGTATTCTCTGCTCGGTCTTTTCTGTGGCCAATACTTGGTCGACCTTGGCAGGTTCAGAGGAGGTAAATTACCACTCTAGGTTCAATATGTTTAAAACTCCTTCAGGCCAAAGTTTTATTCCAGAAGCCTCAATATTTCAATACTGCTACAAGGACGAGATAGAATTCATAATTTCTATTCCTCTTTTTTCTCCACAGATGGGAGATAACAAGTCCTCCTACCCCTCATCATCAACCCATAAGGTGGCGTTGATCCCTGTTGAGCTGCATACAGGTTCAGCTTTCTACATCACCATGCCAATCAAAGGTACAGAAGCTATAAACGACAAAGGCAGCAACGTGGCTGCGGTGTCTGTGGGCACACCTTATCGCACCCTACCCGCCGACCCCCACCCAGAGAGTCCTGAGCCTTTCAGCCCCACTGGCTGGGGCAGAGGAAGCGCCGAGGCCAGCTTAGCCGGGGTGCTCCTCCTGCTTCTCCCTCCAAACCACACAAAAAATATGGTTACGAGAGGAACCACATTTTTTGGGAAGCACGAGGCAGCTGCCCGCCTGCAGCTCTGGCATGGCCAGGATGGGCGACGTGGTGGCAGCTACATGGGATGGTGCCCGTGCGTGGCTCAGAGGGCTGGGGAGGCAGGCGTGGGCACCGCGGCCGTGCCCTTGGCTGGGACCCCGTCACTCAGGGGGCACGCAAGAAGGTGGAAAGGCAGCGCCGCTTCCTCTAAAAGTCTCTAGGCGGGACTCTGAGGAGAGCAGCAAGGGAAGATGACAACATTGTGAATTCCTGCAGAAATTCTGGCAACACATTGTAATGAGAAACAGGGAGCTGGGAGGTGGAAAAGAGCTTTTGCTCCGCTGTAACACCGCCACTGGAAGCTGCAAAGATCGCGCGCAGCTCGGGACCCCGGCTCTCTTACTCGGCTAGCTGAGAGAAGGAAATTTCCACCTTCTTCAAGGGAAGCACTGGAGAGAAAACAGCACTCACAGCTTGTGATCAACTTCCACAGTGAGCAAAAGATTATTTTAAAATCTCTCAAACCCTTTTAAAATTGTCCTAAACCTAATATTACGTGTGCAGGGAAGAGCACTGCCTTACAAAGAATGCTCAGTCAACACGCGTGTGTTGTGGGACTGGTAAGAGGATGCAGTGCAGGGTCTGCATTTTGGTTACTTTGAATCTATTTCAAACTGTCTGAAAGACACTGTTTCTTCACAGTCTCCTGGTGGCTTACCAGACTTGCAAGGTCCATACCCAGTTCCAAACCGTGGTGGAAGGTAATCAGAGTTATACTTCTGTTAAAGATTTCAAAGCTTTCGAGGAAGAGAAGCCCCAGAAGGTACTAACAGCTAGGAGGGGAATAACTAATCTCTTCCAAATTTAAGTATTGAATTTAAGAACCAAGTTACAGTAGGATCCTTCTGTTGTCAATGGAGACAACTAGCATTTTTGGAGAAAATTCAGATGTTAATCTTTCTACAAGGACTGTATCAGAGCTGAACGATGACTATACTTCTAACTCAGGCATCCGAGGTAGCAGGAATTCCGGCTTTCTCAATTCTTGATACCCTGTTTTCATAGAAAAGAAATCACATCTCTTCTGTGATTTTTTTTTTTTTACATTAATTTGCACGAGCTTGGGAAAAGCAGTACAGAATCACTAATAACTAGACAAGTAACCACAGACTGTGATTCTTCTGGATGTACCATACACCACAGATCAGAAAAA
>Ga0181612_127310_pt1 | contig 24272 bp, 9 predicted proteins | sample HoacroProtozoa21_FD_119630 | JGI IMG/M metagenome (GOLD analysis project Ga0181612, IMG submission 119630) | Hoatzin crop microbial communities from Cojedes, Venezuel. Combined Assembly of Gp0051906, Gp0051904, Gp0051908
CCACAGATTTAGATATACACAAACAGGAAAAAAGACTCCCGCAATTTCTCTTTTCTGTTTTTAAAGACAAAACAGAACACCTACTAACCAGTATGATAAGCTGTAGCTGTGTAGAATACTTTGCGATTTATGATATAGGGTTAATTTTGGACTACCCATACACAAGAGAAACAAATGTGAAAAAAAATGATTTCTATATTTTAACTAAGTCAGCCAATGTACTTTGTAAAACTGATCTTAAGAAAATTCCTAGCAGATATGGAAGTGTGGTCAATCCTCAGGAAGGAAGTAGGGTCAACCTAACATTCTTTGGGTTATCTGATAATAACTTAAAGTCAATTGAAAGTGTCTCACTCTTTTAACGGACACTAGATGCAGCCCAGCATGCATAGCTGAATCTTTAAGTGCAGGAAAAAAAACACAGCCATAAGCAACAGTCTTACAGCAAGAAATGTCAGTTGTATTTACTCTGACATTGTATTTTGTAGAACAGCTGCTCATTCTCTTTTGCTGATAGAGATTTTATTTCGTGCCAGAGGTGTCAAACTTAATGCCACAGAAGGCATGTCAATAAACTTCCCTGAGAGTCTCTCTAACCAGAACCTTCAAAAAAGCATTGACTCTCTTCATTTTATCATTAAGAATACTATCAAATACACTACAGTGCTTCCTGGGTTTATATGTACAATTCATTTTCCATAGTGCAGCTTTTAAAAATTTCCTTCTTTCACACAAAAAGCTGCAGATTCTGCTCTGAAAATAAAACAGTAAAATGAATAGCACTATATGTATTCAGAGTATGCATATAAGACTTTCAGGCCAGATTGCTGTAATTACCATCCATATATTTAGTCAAGTGACAATAATAGTGTAGTAAAATGCTTTTTTAGCATTGACACCATCAACTGTGGCAAAAGAAACAGAGGACCACAGACTGATATTAGATGGTTAAGTAAAATCCTCTGACGTAATTTTTAAGTGCCTTGATAATTTCTAAGTAACATTTATCTCAGCTTTAAGAAAATGGGACAGATGCACTTTTCTATCTGCAATTAAAAATGACAATAAAAAAAGTTCATCAGCTGAAAATACATATATACATACATCCCAAAATATGGACAACTAAAGTTAAGCTAACTACTGTTGGCGTGTTAACACTTTGAAACAAACTTTTAAAAGTGAAGCGAAGGGGACAGGATTGGAACGTTTAAGTTTTTTCTTGTTTCTTTACAATGGAAACACCAGAGTAGAATAACCTCTGCTTAGAACAACAATATAGTTTCTACATCATCACTATACATCCACCATTCAACTAGGAGGAAATTAAGGATGTAGGTCTAAAACATGCATCACTGCATATATTACTAACATATGCTTGTAAGAAATTACTTTCTAGTATTTCTGAGGTTTTCCCTGTCAGTAACAAGTATTCCAAATAAGAGGAACCTCCTCAGTAGTAATACCTCAAAACAGATATACTCAGAGACCTCACAGTACTAATGATTAAAATCCCCAATTTTTCTTAAAGATAAAACTAAGCAACAATATATAATCAATACTTCTCTATTCCCTGCAAGCTATGCAACCATTTCAGCGTTTTTGTATGCACTGAAGACAACAAGGTGGCAAAAATCGATTAGAATTCTGTTTATGGACAGGCTTCCAGATTTACACAATTTCAGATAACTCAATAATTCTTAAAAATGTTACAGTTCCTATCTAAATCACTGCTGTGGAAGGCAAAGGTAGAGAGGCCACAAAAGCAGAAACATGCTTGACAGAGCATTACCAAAACCAAACAAGTCTGGCTTCCAGAAGTGGCTGCTCCCTCATCCTGAGCGAAACATCTCATCAATTCTCTCTAATTCTTAACTTCTTTCCTAAATTTAGAGAGATGTTATGTAATTGCTGCCCTGAAACCTAAATAAAGTCTTGCCTAAGTACAGATTAAACAGCTGGCCTGAAGACTCTACTGAAATACAGAGATGTAGAAAAGGACTTGGAAGATCATGCTAAGGTTCATGCTTTTAACTGCACAACTAAAAATGCTCATCTGCTTTGTTTCAGATGCCTACTGGAAACCCATGTGAAATGTTGATTGTCATAATTAACTCACTCAGATCCAGTACTCCTTTCTGTCACTGTTCTGTCTTTAACTGTATGGTTTCAGGACATGTCAATAGTTTCCAAAGTCTTTGATTGCTAGATTACTATCAAGCTTCTAAGACCTTCCTGGACTCCAAATAGCCTTGTAATTAAATACTTAATTAAAAAACACTATGTATAATGCAATAAAGCACACAGCACAGTCAGGTTCCACTGTGTATTATGTATCTATAATAATAATAACTGTGTATAATAGTAATAACTATATAATAACTGTGTATTATGTATCATAGTTTGCTGACCCACTGTTTAGAAAACAGATGCATGCAGTATGCAATGCATCCTGACTTCATGTTACATCAACAAAAACACTTCCACAAAATTTAAAAAAAAAATCAGGATTTAGATGAAAGATAACTTAGTAAATTAAAGCTTCTTGAGTTTGCATTGTTTTACTTTAAAAAAAAACCAACAAAACCAAGACTCAGCAGTTCCCCCTCTCCTATCTTTTGGTCTTCTAAATCCTATTCCCGTTTCTTCGTGGTATGAATCAGTGATGTAGGTCTGCAAGTCTTTCACACAGTACAGCATGCTACTCAAACCATATCCTTCTTATTGTAAACGAGGTTGTCAAAAAAAATATTTGGCACTCACCTGTACAGTTTCAATGACTGCATGTTCCAAAGAACTACACTTCCATCCGCTGCCCCTTACACTAGATACGTGGACTCAGGAGAAAACCGGCAGACTCTAACAGGACTGCTGCTGGGCTGCTCTAGCACTGCCAGCATCCGACCGTCACGAGTGTCCCAAACCATGGTACTGCCGTCTGTTGAACATGAAGCTAAAACTTGTCCTGATGGAGAGAAGCAGCAGCAGTGGACAGCGTACGTATGACCTTTTAAAGGCGAGTACGGAAGCTCAGTAAAGTTGTTTAAAGAATAAACACGAATTGTTTTGTCCAAGGAACAAGTAGCCAAGCATGACGATGAGAAGGCACAGTAGTTGACATCATCACTATGATCTGCTAAAGTGTGAATTAATGTCGCCATTTTATCAACTTTCAACAAAAATATCTGAAAAAAAGTTTAACAGTTAGACTTCTCTCTCCTATTTCATAAATGAGACATACCACCTTAACAAGATATGTTCCCCAGGACGAAATAATAAATTTATTTGCAGAGGCAGATTTTTCATCTAAGCATTGTTTTAGCTTAAATCAGAGATTAATCACAGCAATGAGATGAAGGGTTTATGACTTGGTTAGCATTAACAGATCTAAACTTTTAATGTCAACTTGCCATTTTCCAATAAAACATGCAAGATTACATAGTAGCTACTTGGTCCTACAGCAGTGGCAAAGAAAGTTATTCTACTTACTTGATTTATGCTAAGAAGTCTGCTGTTCAAATTTGCTATTATTTACATCTATGCTAGACACAATGGAGTAAATGAGCACTGTAGAAGACAGTCAAAACAGTAACTAGGGTTGCACCAGGAATATAATCATGGAATGGTTTGGGTTCAAGGCACCTTTAGAGATCATCTGATTCCAAACATCCTGCCATGGGCTGGGACTCCTTCCACTAGATCAGGCTGCTCAAAGCCCCCTCCAACACTTCCAGGGACGGCACATCCAGAGCTTCTCTGTTCCAGTGTCTCACCACCCTCATAGTAAAGAATTTTTTTTATGTCTAATCTAAATCTTTGCCGTAAGTAATTTTATGTTCTGCTCTAAAATACTTGTATTTTAACAGTGAACAGAGTATCTGCCAAGCACGAGCTGCTGTAATGGTCTATGATGACGCCAATAAAAAATGGGTACCAGCTGGTGGATCAACTGGATTCAGCAGAGTTCATATATATCATCACACAGGCAACAACACATTCAGAGTAGTGGGCAGGAAGATTCAGGATCATCAGGTAAGCAAATCTCTGGAAATTCAGAGTAGGAAACTTAAGCTATTTTTGTGATGGTTTTTAACATTAAGAAACACATCTTCAGTAAAATTATGGGAACTGTAAATAATAAATTTACTTCTATTTTTAACTGAAGTAGCAAAACAGTATTATGTCTTTTTCCCCATAAACAAAGCACTTTACATACATCCAAGGCAATAGTCTGTGTGCTCTTTACCATTCCTTCCTGCAGACAGATATAAAGGCTAGTGGTGTACACAGAAGTCATCTGATTCTCTTCAAGGCAAAGCGTCAGCCTAAGAACTTTTCTTCTTCCCTACTCTCTGCTCTTAGCTGCAGTCTGCATAGGTACCAACAGTTCTCTTGTAGCTCCTCTTATATTATGAAAAGTTGGATGCATGATTTCTCATTGCCCCAGATCAGTTCATTCAAAAAAAACCCTTCTGACATTTGGTAATGCTGATCATCTACCATTTAGAAAGGTTGAGAAGGGAGCAACAAGGATTACATCTTAGTTTCCTTCATGAAGAAGCTAATAGATCTTGATTAAGTGGCAAACTTACCACTCTGTCTTGAAATATGCTCTGCCTTGTGATACTTGGGGAGGGGTTAAAAATCTAATCTTTTTGTTTGAGGAAAGCTTCTATATTTGTTTCCCCCTCTCCCAGCATTTCATAAAATTCTTTCGGTCTGTTCTTGGTTGTTCATCACACACCTGACACATAGACTGATAATCTTCTGTGTGAGTTGTCATTAAACACTTATTCCAAGAATAAATGATCTCTGTGCATTCATCTGGGAACAAAACTGGTTTTTCCTCCCGTTATTCAGCAGAAGAAGGTGAGGGTATAGTTATCCAAGTGCAGTGGGATCCACTTAGTGGATGGCTTATAATAAATGGTTGTCCTACTAGCTAGAATTTAGCACGTTTTGTATGAGCCATAACAATCTTGCAAAATGGTACCCTGTGATCCGTAGTAGAAGTCCACATAAACTGTTACTGAAAGCACAGCAAGCTAAAGGGTGCAGCAGCCATAGTGAGAAGGTGGTAACTTGGTAAAAAAACATAATTCTAACAAGTACTCTGTGAAGTTAATGGAATACTGAGTTTCTGAAGTCCAAACACATCTTCACATCAAGTACCCTTCTAAAAGTCAGAACTGTTGATACCACTACATTGCTGCTATGAAACATCGCTGCATCATTTGAAATGAGAACATTTAAGCTACAAAAGTTGATACAAAATATCTCATTAGTCCCCTTGTGTATTCTCATCACAGATTTCATGCAGCATTGGAGTTAAGATTGAAATGGCTATGTGCTTCAGCATTATGATCTTGTGGATTGTGGGACTGGGGTTAACCCACGTGGTTAGGGAATAAAATCTATATGAAGATGAAACTTGTGATGAAATAGCAATTTTAAACTAAAGTAACTTTTTTTTTATGTTAATAGGTGGTAATAAATTGTGCCATTCCAAAAGGGCTGAAGTACAATCAGGCTACACAGACCTTCCACCAGTGGCGTGATGCTAGGCAGGTGTATGGTCTGAATTTTGGCAGCAAAGAAGATGCCAATGTCTTCGCAAGTGCCATGATGCATGCCTTAGAAGTATTAAATTCACAGGAAGCTGGTAAGAATCTCTTAACTTTTGTTTTCTTGAAAAGTGTTCACGTAGATGGAAAAAAATCAAATATTGATGCATGAAAGTCAGTAAGTCTTGTTTCCAAACATGATTCAGCCTCTAGCTGTTTTAATTATTTGGGTATTTTGTCTGCCTAATTGCTGCTGCTGCTTAATAGTGATTCTCAACTGCCGTATGTATAAATACAATTCCTCACAAGTAAACCTGTTTTTATGTTGTCTATTACATATTGAAACTTGTTGACTTTGCATTTTTTTAGGAAACAAAACTAAAACACCTGACCAACAAATTAGTGGCTCTTAATGAGAGTACTTTTGAGAATTTCTAGAGACATCCAGTGTTATTAATATTTTTCATTATCATTGACTACTGGTTTATTATGAAAATGTTAGAGGTTTTTCTTCTCCGAACTTTGGAATTTAGGTCATCCTCCTTGGCAGTTCTTACCATACAGAGTTTTCTAGCTTGGAGACCTTGGATCCAGGAGTAACATTCAGATAAGCGCATATAATTTAAACAACAGGTCTATCCTTTAATTTGTTTGATGGACAGGATGACATAGAGGGTTTAAACATTGGTGGGAAAACTCAGTGGCTTTCAGTCTTCAGGTGGTGTCTGTACTGTATTCTAGACAGGCTCTACAGCAAATTGATCAGTACGATACTGGGGTGCACACAGAGGGAGTTTTTACTTGAAAAGACTTCAAAAGACTTTTGTGTTCTTGTAACCAAATAGAGTTCTTTTGTCCTCATTAAACTTTAACAATTGCCCATGTAACAAGAGATAGTGCTTCTGCGCCAGTTTTTTTTCTCTTGTGTAGAAGGGTGGCTGTAGGCAACCTTACTATGACTGTCTCAACTACAGCAAAAATGGGTGACTTTTATCAAGTTGCTTTTCATTCTGATAGTTGTTTCAGGGCTTACCTTTTGAAACTAAGCGATCTAGACCAAGAAGGATGATACATGCTGCAGTGCTTAACGCTGTTAACAGCATACAAGGTGAAAAGATAAAGGGTAGCTAGAGGTATAAGGTGTCTTTTTACAAGCTGAAATAATACAGTTGTGTATCCCATTCTCCTGCCTCTCAGTTTGGTATTTTCTCCTCCAAGTCCCTCAATTCTCCTTTCCCTAAGGGTTACTCAATGGTATACATTTCATGCATTCTGACTGTTTATCATCTATCTCCCAGCCAACGTTTGGGAACACACAAAGTGTTGGTTTCTTCACATTTCATGCAAAGTCTGAAAAGGCCTGATTTATGGCAATTATTGCAAGTTTAAGGGTTTTATGTTGTTTCCCATTACCTGCACTTGAAGAGTTTGGTACAATGTTTCAAACAAGTGCTTATGTGTATATATGCACATATATATTTTCAGCATTGAATTTAATTCATCCTCCTGACACTAAAACTGAGCTACTAGAAAGTCTAAAATGCCATAGGCAGGTATGACAGTGCTCACTTTTTAATTGGTCAGTGTGTCTGAGTTTTCATTTCATGGATAATTGTGATTTGTCTAATGACTAGTTCTCTTGCTGCTTTATGCAAAATACATGTGGGCTAACTACTACATTATTCTATTCTTCAGTAGTAGAAATTTTATTGAGCTAAGATGCCACTTCGGTTTGTAAAGACTTGGATAAAATTCAAATGGTTTTTAGGGTTTTCTTTAAATGTAACTTTAGTAGTACAAAATGTCATTCAAACAGTAGCCTGGAATTACTGTAATCCCACAGGAGGAAACAACTTGATGAAAATAACTCTGCTTCCTGTTGCATCACTTCAGTAATTTCTTAAATAGTGGTGTTAGGAGGAGGAGAGCTGAGATTTGCAGTGAGTCTAAAAATGACTGCAGTTAGAATTCAGTCCTCTGCTCATCCCGAATGGTGTATTCTTCCAAATCATTCTCACAGTAGCCTCTTCATTGATCTCTGAAGTGGCCCTTCAGTTGGAGTCGGTCTGCTTCATTCAGTTTGATACCAGTTAATCCCTGATGATTGGGGTGTTGTTTTGTTTGAAGGTGGATTGTTGTGTGGTTTGTGAAATGAGTTGAGTGTGACTGTAATACTGTGTCCAGGTTGCTGGCTGCAGTGCTGTAGACTACCTAGTTTGTTCCTAACTGCTTTGAGGTATACGTCTGACAAGGACATGAATTAAGTGGCATAATTATGTTTGATAGTGGCTGGTGGTTCTGAGTTGTAAGATAGTCAGTTTGTTTCTCTTTCCTGTGATGTGACTTGATAGTAGTAGGTACGAGTCAAAATGCATTAGCTGCATCAAAAACTAGTGGTGGACACCATCAGCATAGGAGGACGTAACTGTTGTTCGATAACTTCTGTCAGCCAAGAAGGACTGTGGCTGTTCAAGATTAGCTATCACTTCACAATTTCACAGGCATATAGGTGCTCTAGCCTCCATCAAGATGAAAGAAAAACAAAGCTTAACATTATCAACACATAACATGCATTGCTTCAGCAGGTGTTTGAAGGTGAGTAGTTTTGCACTGCTGCTTGTAGAAAGTTTTGTAATTGTGCATGTAGAATTGCTTTGTAAGCCTATTGCCGTTTCTAGACAATGTTTAAAGATAAATGTTCATAATGTATTTGTGTTAGAATACCATCAGCAAGTGTTCCGAAGTTTGATCAGCTGGGAGGTTTCTCGATGTACGATCTGCATGTTACTTAATATTTCTGACCTGTATCAGAGTAAGAAGTAAAAAAAAAAAAAAATCAAGTATCTTTCTGAACATGTCCGCTTCAATAATGGAAATAGGATACTAAGCAGCTTACAGTTTGGAAACAAGCTAATTGTATTCCTTGCTCAAAGTTTAATGCACTTTTCCTCTGCAGATTGTGTAATTTCTGAAAAGTTAGCTAGAAATGAATCCTTGGTGTTAAATGTGGATTGGTTTTGTTTGTTTTAGGTGGTCTCCTCCCCCCCCCGCCCTCCCCCAGCATCTCTGACATAGCTGAATATTTACTGGTCAGTCACTGGCTCTGAGGCACTAATATTAGCTCTTCATTTTAGGAAATGGATTGCAGGTATGCACCCCCTCACCCCCCTTTTTGAAAAGGTGCTGGGGGTATATGTTATGAGAGGAGTTTGTGCTAATGCATGAAGATCAATATGTTATATATTGATAGCTTTGTTTCTTCCAATTTATCTGCTAGACTTTTAAAAATTTCTAACATGTGCAGTCCTACTTGGTATTCTGACGATACTGCTTCAGAAATCTGTACCTGAAGAGGACAACTTGTCTCTAATAATTATGTAAATTGTTGTGATTCCTAGTATATCTAAAACAGTGTATAGAATCTCCAACTCAAGTAAAATAAATAAATCCTATATAGACAACTTGCATTTTACTCTAGAATTGGTTACAATTAAAGTTTGATTCTTGCAATATCCTTATTTTCTGCTATGTTTTCTCATTTTGACAATTTCTTTTATTAGCTCAGTTATTTTAAGTTGTATTTTTTTCATAAAAGGAAAGCAGTTTTAGCTGAGTATACGGTTCAGAAATTCATAAAGCTGTAGATGAATTTTAAACTTTATGCAAGGGTTCACAGAAATCTAAAAGGCTTCTAAGGAGTATTAAAGTTAATTTTGTGGACATCCCTTTAGTTTTGCAAGTCAGCTGTTACTTATGGCTCTCTTGCTCTTTTAGAAAAAAATAATCATATGGTCTTTTCTCTTTCATGCATCTGAAGAATGTGATTGATCTTTGGTTGCAGTTGGCATCTCCACCTGTGGTGTTGCTGGCATCAAGTGAGGGTGTTTAATTCAGGATCTCCCTCTGGTGGATCCGCAGCGGGAGAGGTGAAGGCGCTGGGTGCCTGTGCTGCTGAGCACACAGTGACAGGCTGTTGTCAGTCTGATGAGTTCGGAATGCAGAATGAATGGGGTTGACGTTCGAGTAGAATAAAGGCTTTACCACAACTGGCAATTTTCTTCTGAAAAACCAGTACAGGTTTGTCGCAAAGGCCTCAAAGTGAGTCAGTGAATCTGGTTGAAATACTCTGTGTGTTTAGGTTCCCCCCCCCCCGCCCCGATTTACAGTGCTGATCATCCTAATTTTTCTCTTATGCTTGAACTCTGTTTATTTAAATCAATGTAGAAGTCAGTGTTACCTCTCTATTCTGGTTTAATTGATTGCATTAGCTAGCAGCTATTCAACCAAACCGTATTTTCCTGCTGGCTGGTCGAGCAGATTGTACGCCACCTGAAAATCCAGAAGAGAAAGACAACAACACAGGACTGTACTTTATTCTAGAATTTTAAGGTAGACTACTAATGCTACAAGTTCCTGCCCTATACTGTGTAGGAGATATGTTAAAAATGAACAAAGATGTGTTTCTGGCACTCATTTGGGAAAATTTTGGAAGACTTACTAATTTAATTAAGTAATTGTCTGAGGTGGTCAGAACTTACACCATCAAATGACAAGTGTGTGTCATCAGTTTAAGAGGTCATTTGAAGAGGATTTCTGGCTTTAAGACTGTGTGCAGTGTGTTCAGATATTCATTAGTTGGTTGTAATTGTCTAGAGTAAAGACAACTGCTTTCTGCGAAGGTTTTGCATTTCATTACACAGAAAATATTCATATCTGCATTAAGTAGAGCTCAGTGTTCAATCAGAGTGATTCTGGAATGAGAGAAGAGCCTCAAATAAGGGAAATTAGATGGCTGAGAGAATTCTCTGATGCGTGAGAAAATGGATATTCCTTTGAAGCAATAAGGGCAAGTAAGGGACGTGTGTGCTGGTAGATGGGAGGGACAAAGGGTATCACACTCAGTTTTACTGCAAGAAGTAGCTTCTAGTTCAGCTGCAATTGGTGGTGTTTTGTGTGGCATCGGTCTTCAGTCTCAGGAAAGCCTTGCAAAGAGAAGAAGAAACTAAGTATGAGATATATCTATGTGTAGTTTGCATTTGAGGAGGTACTCTGAGTTACTTGTAGAAGATGAAAGCCGTGAAACGAGGACTGAAGGATGTCATACAACCGTAAATAAGCCTATTCAATTAATAGAATTATATATAGAAGATTCAGGATGGTTTTTGTACTAATGTTTAACAGTTATATATTGGTTCTTGAAAAGATTTTGGCGATATTATGGATATAAAGGCAAGGATAGGAAGCTTTTCTAATATTGCTTTAGGTAAGACTTTAATTCATAGGAAAATGGGGAGGAAGAAAGAGTTTATTGTTTCCAGAGTCTCTTTGTTTTGTTAGTCTGATCTTGGAAAAAACCCTGGAGGTTAAAGTTCTTTGAAGTTAGGTTGTCCAATTACTAAATAATCAAACCTTTATGGGGAGAAGATGCATGTTTTTCCACAGCTGTATACTGATGAGTGGTCCTTTCTCTTACGGCAAAGAGACTTTATGAAATCCTTGCTGATAGGGGAATGCACTTACATATATCATAGATTGAATAATTTAGTATCTTTGGGAAATGCAAACTGAAACAAAAACTGGGGTTGCATAATTGGAATATGTGTAGAGATTGTAGGAGGCTGAAATGAGAAACGGATATGTGGGGCTGGGGGAGGATCTCGGATGCTTCTCCTCATACTGTTTTTGTTCATGTCATGCTAAAACTTGTTCTGAGAGAAAAAGGATTCTACTGCAAGGAAGTGATTGTGCTATACCTGTACTGGGCAAGCGTCTGGAGCAGGCAGTCAGTACTCCCTGTCAGAACGGGAGTAATGTGATGTGATATTGTCACCGGTCTTGTGAGAAGTTGGATAATATCTCTATCTCTATTATTGCTAGTAAGTTTTTTCTATTCCTTTTAAATGTGGGATTGATTAAAGATACTTTTTTTTTTTGTAGTTACTAGATTTTATAACAACTAACCCTGATTAACTAATCCTGATTTATATGTCAAAATACTGACCTAAAGGAAGTTTTAACTATTTATTGGACAAAATACTTCCATTCTGTTTTACTTGCACATAAGATTATTGAAAGCATCATCAGTGTTGGTTGTGGTATTTGGAAGTGAAGGGAGAGTTCCTGAGTTTTCAGTTATACTCACTTTTAAGGGTTGCCTGTGTAGTATTTCTGATTTGTGTGGTTCTTCAGGACTCATGTTGTGTCAGGTGGAAGTATTAAAGTTTGGGTGGGCAACCCAAAGAATTTAATTAAATTTGGTAGTTGGTTTTATTGCATGGCAAACATACGTAGAAGTACATTAATTTTGTGGATAAAGTTTTGTTTAATAAACATTGGGCAATGTTAATACCTTTTTTCCTTGAGGGTTCATATTGTTGTCTTAAATATTACCAGTAGAAGTTGTAGCTATATTAAATCTGCTGCCTTTTTGGAACAGGGTATTCTCATAAAAACACGAACATGATTGTGGAAATACGGCTTTGCTAGGCCAATTTCTGTAGTATTATATGCAAGTAGTGACAGTCATCATCATAACATTGCTATGTAAACGAATTTTGACAGGATGGGGGGGCGGGAAGTAAGAAATATCCTGCAGTAGATGGTGTTGATATATTTAACTATTGATACTTGCTTTTTTAAGACTGTGATATTGTAGTTTCATTAAGCAACGGTAGTACTCTACTGCTGAAGCTTTGTCTCGTCTCCCCCTGCACAAAAGGATGGCAGAGAAGGAAACCGCAACCCTGCTTGAGGTCACCCGGCAAGCTAGTGCTGAGCCAAGCCTAGCAACCAGGTTATCAGCACTGTGTCCAAGGCTCTGCTGGTAGTGATAGGAGGCTCTGCATCTCTACTTCAATTCAAATGTATTTTCATGAATATTTTTGTTGTCCCCTTTTATTACCTTGATCTTGTAAAAGTGCTTGTGAAGTGAAATGGAAAGCATTTACTTTCAGTATAGGAAATGCAACATAGTTACCAGTCTGCTGGAATAAATCGAAGTGATGAGTAAGTTAACTCAGCTGAAGGTACTTGCAAAATGGTAGCAGTGTATGAGGAAGTAGATATTTGAAGCAAAGAGAAGTCCTAGCTGGAAGATGATTCATGCTGACAGAAGTACTAGAGAATAGTTTTGTCACTAGTTAATGGCCTGTTTTTTGACCATCATATTATTGCTTATAAATCCATAACACAAGTCCAGTTCTAGGAGTGGTGGTGTTTTACTTCTGCTGAAGGCCAGTTAACACGTCTCCCCAGACTTTGTTCTGTAACGTCCTACAGCAAGACAGGCGCTGAATGGGAGGAGGAGCTGGAGACAAGTGAAAAAGTTTACTTCACCATAATAATAATTTTTCTTCTTCTTCCTCTGAAAAAGCCTGCTCTCTGTTCATTCAGAAAACCTTTAAACGTTTAGTAAAACACTTTTTTTTAAAGTTCCTACATTCTATATGAGAAGTACATTTTTTTGCTGTGATTTTGAACTGTTGCCTGGGGTGTTTTCTTTGCTTAGTAGGTGTACTCAAATGGTCCTTAATGAAAATCTTTTCTAAAGATTATAGTTAGTCAGTACCACCTATCTTTACAGCATATGCCTATATAAATTAGCTTGCTGTCTGCCTTCAGTCCATTCTTCCTTTGAAAAGTCAGTCATACTTTGATTTGAATATTGAACTGTATAGTTGGAATGTTGCTTAGTTTTGGCACTAACATACAGAGATATGAAAGAGTGGGAATTCTTAATTACTGAGCTGTTTACATAAACTGTCTGAGGGAAAAATGAGATCTTCACCTCAAACAAAAATTGTCATGCGTGATAGTTTACCAGCTTTCTCAAAAGATACTAGATATTTTTAAAATTAGATTTTTGTTTTTTAATGCTGTACTCTGAGCAGTCAGTAATTGCAGGAGTGGGTTTTTTGTGTATGTTTTTGCTTTCTTGAACCCTAGGGCATGCAGAGTTCTGAGGAACATTCCATGTGATCTGACTGCTAGCGGTCCCCAAAAAACCACTTCACAAATCCTTACGTTACCAGCTCCCGAGCAAGCCTGTTCAGCTAAACGACAATATACATTATAGCTCATTGTATAACCTGTAGTATGTGTATTGTTCCTATCCTGAACAGTAGATACTCAGGGGTTTTTAGGGCTGTCACCTCACAGGAATGTGATGTCTTCAGTGTGAGCCAGGTGCTATGTCAGTGGTGCTAGCACAAGGCAGGTGACATTAAAAGAAATGGAGTGGAGAATTTGGTGTGAAACTCCAAAGCGGACAATGTAATTTAAAAGAGTGAAGGAACAGATGAACCAAAAAGCATCGAGGGACGAGAAACCACGTGTCTCCATCTCCAGCTTGCTAATTGTACTTTCATAGAGTTGTGCAACTGGAATTAATTCAGTTCTTGAATGGAGATGCAGAGCTAAGAAGTCAATTGGAGGTGAAAACGAAGTTAAGGTGTTTGATAAACTACAGCTCTGGCTGTGGTTTAGAAAGGTGATGTTGGGGATGCTTAATTTGGCTCAGGCAGACCCCAGCAGTCTGATGTCATTCTTTGAGCTATGCCAGCATAGTGGTCTGTGTGACCGCATGAAGAACCAGAACTGGTCCTCATCTAGCTGGTGAAAACACTCCTTGAAGGGCTTTTTTCCCCCAGGAATTAAAATGCATTGGATTTCCAGCCCATCTCTCACTACGCAGTTGCCTGAACTGTCGTAGAGGAATGGTGATGCAAAGGTGAGGATAAGCTGAAAAAACAGAAAGCATTTAAGCTGGAATGACTGCTGAACAAATTAGTATGAAATTATATCCTCCGTCTGTCAGAGTGAGCAGCAGAGTGCACCATCTGTGCTTTCTTTAGAAGAAGAAAGATGTTAGGCTCTCCTTAAAACTCAGAATGAATAGACCATTCAGCCTTGTCTCTTACTTAGCTTGTACTGGTCTCTGAAGATAAAGTGATCCTGTAGAAGGATCAGACTTGTTCAAAAGCCTCTGAGTGCTTTTTGTTAGCTAACTCCTGCTTATTTATTTATTATACCATCTGTCCCAGTATCCAGACAGTTGTATTTAGCAATGAAGTGGTGGTCTTGGCTTGCTGTCATAAATTTTGTAGGATAAAACATACTTTTTGACCTGGTACATACCTTTAAGTTGCCAATGTCTGTTAGCACGGTTGTTAAGAATCTTTGCTTGCAGAGAGAAATTTGTCAGAGAACAGGCCACATGACTTGGTAGATGAACTTTGCTTTCTTGAAAGCCTTTGGTATAATCAAGGTGCATTTCCTGGCAAAAATGCGTGAGAGGCACTAGAACAACCGTGCTAATTGTTAGCGGGTGATTGTGTGTGGCTCTCTTGCATGTATGGCCATAAAAGAAGCATGTAACTTACCAGAGTAGCTTGGCCAGGTTGTGCTAGCTTGGCTTGCTTTTGGCTGTGTTCTGCAGAATTTACAGAGAACGTGATTTGCTGACAGTGTGTGCTCTAGAACAGAGTTTGAGGCTATCAGAACAGGTTTTCTGGTAGCTGGTTGGAATGGCCAGTGCAGGCAAAGCTACGTGGCTGGTTTCCAGTGGTGCTAGCAAAAGAAAGAGTTGGGAAAGACACTGGCAGAAGGGTTTTAGAGTGGCAGTCTGAACTCAGCTACTGCAGCATGAGGTAATACCTTGTTCAAAAAGACTGTTAAATACTCTTAAAGACTAAATGGGTGGAAGCTTGAATTTTTCATTTGTACTGTATTTTCAGTACAAAATAGTTACAGTTGGTAAATGGCCATTGTATGACCATTTCTTTTTAGTTTTTGTTCCTTGTTATTAATTTTTAGGTCGATGTGTTTCGTGCTGAGAAGCAGCAGATCTGGGGGGAGGGAGTATATTAGATGAGGCAAGTGGTAGTGGTATATAGCACCTTTTAACCAGCAACACAGCTGCTGCTGGATTGTGTCTACTTCTAAAAGTCCATGAAAGGCTGCAGCATGGTGCAGACAGCAAACAGCCTGGCTGCTTGGGAGCTGCAGTCATGGCTTAATGGGCATAAAAGCCTTCCACCTGTCAGGCAGGGGAGATGACAAAAGAGGATGTGTGACTTTGGAAATTTTAAAGCAGAAAAGTTTTCCTGATGAGCAATATGGCAGATGTTTCTACTTACTGATAACTTAATTATTAATTACCATTGCAGTTAAATCTCTTACGTTAAAAATAATATAGATTTATATCTGTGGTTATCTCTTGGAGATACTTCAAGCAATAATAGTACATCCAGGGCAACATCATGTACTTGGGTGTGGGGACGCAACACTTGCTGAAAAGAATAAATAAGGAAGACACAATCTCTGTAGTACACTTCCTGCTTTTATCTTCCAGAAGTAAGTTCTTACATTACTTTTTAACTGTAGGGTACGATATATAATATACACTTCTGTAATTTTCAGTATTCTTGTCTTTATGACCACAGTGGGAAGCAATACTACGCGGTTTTGAGTAAAAGGACCTTTTTGTATAGCCTTTAAACAGGGCACTTGTTTGTCACAAGTCTGAGGCAGATCACCTGTCCTTGATGTCTCACAGGTGGTCTCTTCATGTTTTTGAATGACTTTCACAGTTCATATGGCAAACAACTTTTACATTTTGATATTTGAGACGGGGGAGATCACATTACAACTCCATCACTTTAACTAGTTTGGTGGAATCTCAGCAAGAAATTACTGTTTGCTTTGGTACCTTTTCAGAACTTGATACATTTGTATTGTTTTTAATTCTGCTTGCTTATAAATTCCATTATCTTAAGTGTAGCTATAGTCTAAATAATTTCCTGGTTTATTGCCCATTTTTACATAAACAGTGCATTCATGATCTGCTGTATTCCATTCCACACTACTTCATCCTTCACTTCTGTTAATTCTTTTTAAATATTTTTGTACTGTAAATACTTTCATGAGGAAAATGGAAAAGCCTCTCTGTTTTTAGAAGAAAGACTTAGCATATGCAGTTATTTGAAAGATGCATGATGTAGAATTGCCCATCAGTAAAAGCTGAAGATAAATTTGCATGTCTTTCTCTTTTGCATTTCTTGTGCTTCACAGAATGCACAGTTAGTACATTCGTGTTATGCCTCTGTTATTTTGGACACAATACTTCACCTATCCAAAAAGGAAGGTCTTTGATCCAAGTTGACAAGCTAAAATATGAGTAAATCTCGATGTGACCCATAGAAACATATTTTATGTTCCTTTTCTCGATATGGTGATAAGCTTCTGATGTTTTTTTCTCCTGTTCTTCTCCCCCCTGTCCCTGCCCCCCATTTCCAGTGTTCTATTTAGGTGAGTGTTTTAGTTTTTTGAGCCATTTCTGTTTCCCCAAGAGTACTTCTTTATTGTTTTAAGAAAATCTCAGACTTGGAGTGCTTTTCAAAGCTTTTGTCAAGTTCCATCATATGTAAAATTTGTTTTGCATTTCTGTGAAGCCTTGTCATCTATGTGAAATAAATCCATTCTGCAAATAAGTAAGGTAACATTTGTTGCAGTTTTTATTTGCTGTATTATGTTGATTTTGAGCTTGTTTGGCTTAAAAAGCTGGAGTAAACAGATCCTATGATGTTATGTGATGGCTGGCCTTTTTCCTTGGTTTTGTGCTTTTTTGCAAACTTAGGAGCTCAGATCATTAATTTATGGTTTGTCTTTGCTTTTAGGTCCTACATTGCCTCGACAGAATTCACAGCTTCCCTCTCAAGTACAAAATGGTCCATCACAAGAAGAATTGGAAATCCAGAGAAGGTACGGTATTATAAATGAACAGCTGTTCAATTAAAAATGTAGTAATTCCTCACTACATTACAGAAATTAAATGTCAAGGACTTATAATTACTCTCTTGCGTTAGGGCAGCGTGTTTATGCTTGTAGTTTTAAGTAGTGCAGCTTTCCTGTGTAAAAACTTTGATTGTAGCTAGATCCTTGTTCAAGATCTCCACCCATTCGAACAATGCAATTGTTGTTGGCCTGTCATGAAAGAGTTGAAGATCAGATGGGAATCCTTGAAAGATTTCACTACTGTCATTTTCAACCAGACTGATTAATTTTCCAGTGACTGTTGTGTCTTCAGTTTTTGACACACGTTTGTAAAGAAGCAAACAGCAAGCAAGGAAGGAAGTTTTAATCTTTAGAAGTAGAAAATTAAATCATTGTGGAGGATGACAGTTTTTCTTCCTGAATGTGGATGCACGAGATTAAAATATTTTATTGGAAAGCTTGTTTGCATTTATACTATATTAGTTCTTTAGCAAAGAAACCTTCGTTTTCTGCTTTTAGTGTATACCTTTATGGAACCGTTAGTAGTTTAACTTTCAGCTGTAGCGATACTGGTGATATCGGTGCTGCCCTCAGGGAGTAGTCCCTGTTCCCCTGACCAGTCAGCACTCCTCCAAGCTAAGCTGTTCCTTCAGTGTGAAGCCACTGTACACTGTCCCATGCCCTGTGTGATATTTTTCAGACCCGTACCATTTTTAACATACGGGTTTCTTCAGTTCCTTTTAATAATCGCTCATACGTATTGATCATGTGCCCAAGTTCTGTGAACAAACTTTCTAGTTGCCGAATTCCTGCTTTTGTGGTGTGGCAAAATGGGTTAGTGCTGTAGGTTGAGTGTCTGGGATATGGGTGTATGAAATGACAAAGTCTTCTAGGATAGTGCTAATGGACTGGGTTAAGCGAAAACAACAAGACCTTGGGCTGTCTCAAGCATATACTGTCTGTGGTGCAATCCTGGATTATTTTACCATCAAAATACTCCCAGGAGATTAGCTGTTCCCTTCCAGAGGGGATGCTGGGAGGAGTTTGTCACATGCAGTACAGATGCAGGGAACAGGATCCTTGAATAAATAGGAAGTGATTGAGATTGATGGTGTAAATGCACTTAATAGCTTTCAGTGGTAACTGGAAAAATATTTTAACGTGTTGGGTGTAATTGGCACTGGAGTTTTTCTATTTTGGTATTTTTTGGTTAGTTTGTTTATGCAAAGGTGAATAGAACCAGGTTGCTAATTTGGGAATAGTTCATATTGTGGATTTGATAAACTAGCTATACATAATTGAAAAAGACTTTGACATCAAAATTGGTCATACTTGTCCATCTCTTTTCTGCAGTATGATCTTAAATCTGAACAGAGATTGCTTTAGCTGAAGGTCCCCTTGTTCAAAAACAAATAGCAAGAAACTCATTACAAATCTGTCTGATGTCTTTACATGCAAGTCTGCTGTCATGGTAAAGGTCTTTAAAAGTCTTTCAACAGAAGTGACATAAAAAAGCTTTTTTCTTTTGGTATCTCTTCTGTTCTGCAGTAATGGCTTTTAATGTTTTTACTTCCTGTCTCTTCCTTTAGAAGGCTGTATTAATTGAAATTTATAATGCTGAAATACTTTTCAGAGAAGCATTGTAGATGGACATCTCTTCAGAGAAAAAGCTGCCCTATATTAAGAGCTCTGAAGATCTCACTTGAAATTTTTTTTGTGTGTAAAGGATATATCAGATGGCATTCTTATGGCTTCACTTTCTCATTTGATTCATGTGCTCTACTTGTTTTCATCTAATGTAGTGTCCTCTTTGAAGTCTGGTCCTGGTTTGGATTTGTTTTTGCCCTAAAAAAGGATAGAGAACTGGAATGAGTGTTTACTCGTGTTGTTAGCCAGATTGTCTGTGGAAAGGCTATTGCCATTGTGTCATTAAGCCACAGAAGAACATGTAAAAACATTTCACAAATGCTTCTCTGGTCTCTTTACTACTGTAACTATATGGTTATAATACAGTTCAATTAACTGTAAGATAGAACTTCTGTAGTAACTGTCGTTCAGCTTTCAGACTGTAGTAGCAATAGTCTTACTGACGTAATATAGAGAGTAGTAAATAGATAAATAAGAGGTAAATAGTGGTAGTAGTACATAATAGGTAAAATAGTAGTAAATAGTTGGGACAAAAAAGTTTAGGTGTATATTACTTTGTACCATGTACAGCAGTGACATTTCCAGTCTCAATAAAGGGTAAAGGCAGTGTGGGCAGAGCTGAATTCTGTGGGGAGCAGTAAGACTACAGGGAATGCAAGAGAAGGGAATAAATGTTACTGTGTAGGAAGGAAGATGGGGTTTGTGACAGATCAGTAGAAAGGCAGGCTTTGCTAAGTCTGTTTGTGAAATGTGTGTCTGTGGGCTGGGGGTTTTGTTTAAGATGTGGCTTGGTAAGAGGTGTCTTCAAGTGCTGGTCTCATGCTTCCTCTTAAGTGTACCTGGATTCAGTAGTGTTTGACCAACTCCCATGCTGGTTCAGAAAAATATTTTCTGAAATTATTCTGAGTCTGAGAAAAAAAAAACAACTACTTCCATAAAAATTAAAGTTGAAAAAGGGACCCTGTGGAAGTCATGTAGTCCAACCCTCTGCTCAAAACAGGACTAACTTCAAAGTTAAATTATGTGGCTTGTAGCTTCAGGGTTTTCCTGCGCACAAATAGAAACATTTCCTCAGAAATGTTTTGCCAAATGAGTGACCAGTGAAGAATGGTGTATTAAAGAGAGCTCTTCAAGTGATCTAATGTTTTCCTTGACTTTTATCACTGGTGTTCAAAAATCTTGGGGAAATTGGGAACTGAAGAATTGAATTAGATCATTGCCAGCGAAAGTATATTATTTTGGTTCAAAGATTTTTCTCTGTTATGGAGAACATCTAGATGTCTTACATTTTTGAGTAAAAGTGCTAAAGGAGTAATATTACTTTATTTATTTTGCTGCAGAGCTTGTTACTTCAGTATTTGAATTGTTGACTGTGCAGTGATGACAGTCTGTAAAGTCACTAGGACCAGATGTGTCATCTAAAACACTGAGGTTTTTATGAGGCCAAGATTACACGAGGCAGTCAATGAAATTGTGTTGTCTGGTGAATTGATAACTTTGTCTTTTAAGAAGCCTTAACACATGGTGTATGCTTTCCCTGTCAAGGGAGTACTTGAAGATAACTGTAATTTTCCTTAACTTGCACTCATTTAAGTACAGTAATAACAAGCTTTAAAACACTCCAGCTTCCATTTTTGATCCTCAAAAACGAAGGGATTTTTTTGTTAATATGAGTTATTTTTCATTTTGGCAGAGTGGTAGTCAGGCAGTGTTTGTAAATTCCACTGGTTGTTTGATAATGAGCCAACTTCAGTTGAAATACGTATTTGTTAATAACTTCAGAGTTACTTAATGTCAAATACCATTTTAAAATATAAAATTAGTTCATGGCATGCCTCTGTGTGCTACTTGTGCATGTAAATTTACCTTCTCTTCCAGCCATGGTAAATATATTGTCAGGAATATGAGTCACTGAGCTGGTATCTAATATGACACTTGGGAATTTAATGAGTTAATGTTTATAAATAACTTCAAAATCATCACTGCTTCATAAATAAAGAGACCAAGAACACCAGAAACAGAGAAGTGGATCGATTGTAAGGAACAATGAAGGTATACAAGCCGCCTGTTGTCCTTCAGGGACGTAATGGACCAAAACTTGACCGACTTTTGTCGTGAGTACTCAATAATGTTAGAAGTTCGCATAAATGCAACAGCAGAATATTAGGGGGTTTTGTCACTGTTAAATACTTCAAGTCTGGTTACAGCTTTAGTTTACGTGATGGATTGGGATGATACTGTTAAAGAAAACTTGATATGTGGCTGTGCTGGAAAGTAGTATTGATATGGTGTGGTTTTCATGACGTTGTTTGGAAGGCTTCTTAGCTTGAGATAGTGCAATTTCAGAAGCTGCCAAGGGTAGCAGTTGTTTACTGATAGACTTAAAGGAACGCTTTTTATTTTACAGAGTAAAAGTATTTTTTCTGAGATTTTGATAATCTTAATTTTTCACTACAGTAAAAGAATTCTCCCCCCATAAATTATTACATATCTAGTTAAAGGAAGGAAAGTTTGCCCATCACTTTGTGTCCCCAGTAGCCTGGTTTCTACTGATTTCCCACAGCCTGTGACCTATCCCTAGTTAGTAGCCAGATATACTGTTTCCAGTCTTCCTTTTGCTTTTGAAATTGTGCCATTTATCAGACAGCTTTTTCTGAGGAAGCAGGATTTCTTTAAAGGCGTATGGATTGATTAGATTATAACTAAGAAAACAGTTCTAACCTGAGATAGGCATATGAATACGATATAATAGTTGGCTTTTTGGGTTAGGATATGAGTGCTCAGTAGAATACTGTCGTATGATTGTATCGTGTGCTGTGTGTTAAAAAATCTGGATGAAGTTTGCATCCCAGAGACATGATTTACATGGAATCAGAGGGTTTTTTTAATGCCTAAGCTAAGGGTTTCCAACAGGTCAAAGTCACATCAGTGTAAACTTTTCAAGTTGAGCTTGCTGAGATAGTTTCATGAGACAGCCTGCAGCCATTTGGGTCGTTCCAGCCTCTGCATTGCATAATAAGATGACAGAAGGAGACAGAAGCAAAAGACCCATCAGTATTGTTTATTTTGTCTTACAGACTTCACTGTTTTTCTTGCCCTCAAAGTTTCTGGGAAACAGTTGACTTTTGTTTTTTAGTCTCTCTCATTTTCTTTCCATTCACAGTTTCTTCCCATTCACAGTAAATTTTTCCTTAGTTCTGTCAAGCCTAGCTTTCAGAGAATGAATAACTGGCTTTATAGAGAGGTAATGTGTACTGTCTGGTTACAGTACTGAATAGCTATAGAAGTTGGGTAACATCTCATGTTTAGCAGACTGAGAAGAGCACTCTTCCATTAAGCAGTCTTTTGACTACATTGCAGCAATTGAGGCAGCAATTTTGCTAGTTGAATATGGATGTTGCTTGAAGAATGGTTCTGACAAGTATTTTAGTTGACACTTTAAAAAATGTCTCTTTGAAACCTTAGCCTTTCTGCAAAGGTTTCAGTTCTGTGGTTTTTCTTCTGTTTAATGCAAAACATGAAATTGAGATTAGAAATTGTTCTACACTTTTCCAGATTTTTGGTTATTGTGGTTCCCTTTTATTAAATTAGTTCTATCCTGACCATACTTACTAGAAAACCACTGAGGGAGATGCCAATGGAAGTAGGTTTTTCTACTATTGAGAATCTTTGTTTTTGTTCTAAAATGGCATGTGCACAGATGACTTCCTGCAATCTCACTTCTGCCAGATATGTAAACTAACAGAACGCTTGAACTTAAGTTGAAGAGATCCAGGTGAGGAAAACAAGGCTTGATGAGGTTTGATTGAAGAGCATTAATAGATCCCTTTTTCTAGTAGAAATTCTGTATCTAAGAACCTTTAGTTGCCTCTTCATGTGTGTGTTGTGGTGATTGATAACCAGTTTTTGCTTAACTCATAAAACCTAGTTATGTCGCTTATTTTCTGATTTCCAGCTAATGCGGTTTGAACTTATAACATAAAAGCTTGTTGTTAGACCTTAAATCCCTTTTGATCAAGGAAATGAAAGCCTGTTAGTTTGGCCTTGCTAATGTGAAAAGCTTCAGAACTACTTTTGAAGAAAAGAATAATTAACCAGATAAAACATAGCACAGTAAACTGTACCCAGACAATATTTTCTTTTGCAAAAGCAGAAAGGCTGTTCATGTGGTGTTCCTGGGATTTAGTAAAGCATTTGACAGATAGCAAGAGGGAAGTTAAGGTGGAAGAGGGGAGGATTGCTGTGGAAGTGTGAGGAGCATAGGAACAGACAGTTCCTCCTGCATCATTGAGACTGGAAACGGTCAAATTTTACTTGATATTTTGCTGAACAAAGCAAGTCCTTGCTGCTGATGCGAGTTGAGATACATGAGTACAAAGGAGAACAGAAGGAGTTTGATGATGTTGCAGGTCTTGATGATCAAAATGGAGTGAGAAATAATACATAGCTGATGTCCTGTTTTTAGACATTCTTAGGGGGTGAAAAAAACCCCAACCTGTAGTGTTTAGGATGTCTTAATACTAGTGTACAGGCAAAATCAAATTGACAGTGTGAGTGTTATATGCAGTGATGGTGAAACAGGGGAAAGCTGCTTGAACATTGGAAATAGCTATAATGACCTCTAGATTCGTGTAGTGTTTCAAAATCATGATTCATGTAGTCAGTTAAATGACTTTATGATTTTGCACTAAATTAAGTGTAAAGTCATCTTTGATACACACTGAAAAAAAAAAATTGAAGCAATCTCACCTTTCACTAGTATTTAAAGAACCAAAGGTCCACCCCCTGTTGAAATTGGGAGTAATTGTCAGTTCCAGAGCATACACATAAACTCGCTTCACAAACCTCTTGCCTTTGAACAGTCAGACTTTGCACATCTTCTAAGTGACTGTTTCTTGTTCATTTTATCAAGTTGACTAGCTCTGGTCTGGGTTTCTCTGAAACTATGTGTGATTTGCTCGGATAGAAGCTGTCCAGACGGTCTGGCACTTCAAAAATGTTTGTTTAAAAATAATAACTAAATAAAACTAACTGGGTAAGAGTTTTAGTGAGAACATACAGCAAGAGTTCAGTTTAGATGATGCAAAGTGAAGTTCATGCAACTGAAAGAGCTTAGGAAGATGCCAAGAGGTTAAATATTGATCGCTTCTGCCGAGGTGCATGAAGTGTATTTTTTATTCGTGAATCATAGGTTGGAAAAGACCTCTAAGATAATCAAGTCCAAACATCAACCCAACACCACCATGCATACTAGACCATATCCCAAAGTGCCACATCTACATGTTTTTTTGA
>Ga0181612_160819_pt1 | contig 24271 bp, 16 predicted proteins | sample HoacroProtozoa21_FD_119630 | JGI IMG/M metagenome (GOLD analysis project Ga0181612, IMG submission 119630) | Hoatzin crop microbial communities from Cojedes, Venezuel. Combined Assembly of Gp0051906, Gp0051904, Gp0051908
ATTCCACTTCCACCTGTAAGGGAAGAGGACAAGAAGTCCCAGTGGAAGAGTAGTATTCTTGTAGCAAAGGGATCTTGAAATGAGATTTGATGACTTCGAAACTACAAACTCTTGCTTTACCTAACAGCTGACTGTGTAAGCATCTCAACAGAAAACTAAACTGGAAGATCGTCGGTATATTTAAGGTATGTCAGGCACTGGAGGTGGAAAAAACCTGAAACCCTCTTTACATTGGAAAGTAAGAATAATCTTTACAGTAGAACTCTAAATTGTCCTAATTTTGTTACGTCTCAGTGGAAAACTTCATCAAGAGATCAAGGAGTGAAGACAATTTTTGAAGCCATTAGATCCACTTACAAAATATAATTATGATCAAAGCTTTAGTTACTAATCTACATCAACATTAGTAGGTCCACTGAACACCATGTGAAGACTATTGCAGACTTTCATCTACATCAAAGTCCACCACAAATATATGAACTTGGCAACCACTGGCAGAATGAATGGGAGGAAAACTTGACATTAGTAGTGGCAGATACAGTTTGATGAAACTGCAGACCCAATATCAGCGCACTCAAAAGACAGAACATCTCCTCTGAAGCTAGCCAAAGGCTTGAAACATTCCTCTGGGGGAGACGTTAATTTTCTTCCACTCCTTTGCTTAATTTCACAAAGATTGCCTAGAGTTTGTTAGTGCTGACCTTGAGAACTGTTTGATTTCAGCTTCTTTGAGTTGCTCCTAGTAGCAGTTTAGATCTCATTTGCTGTCAAACCTCTCTGACCTTGAGTCAATTCATGTCAAAATGCTAATAAACAAATACATGTCATCTAGATTTGTATTTGTGACATGCAGAAAAAAATGGGTACAACGTTATACACACAACACTAATGATGCTTTATGGAACTCCATAATTATTTTTGTAATTATAATTATTTCAGAAGAGTGCGTCTAGAAGATGAGTTAAATTTCTCCTCCTGAAATTCTCCCAGGGTCAGTATAATAAATTGTCAAACCCACGCTGTGTGTCTCCAGTGAACAAAGGTTATTCTTCTGTATAGATCTTAATGTTTTACTGATAGCCCAATTGCTAGTACAAAGAAGAACAAGCTAAGACATTCTTGAATTTTTTTAATCTTCCACAAGATATGACCAAAATTCCAAGTTCAAACACCTCATATTCTTTGATTTGTTAGCAATATGTATCTTTTGGGGACAGGCAATGTAGAGGAGAAAGTTCTGCAAATATTTTATGAAAGCCTGAATGAAAATCTTGAATGCAAACAAAAACATTGGACCTCCCCTGACTCCTGCAATCTGATTCTCTCTTGGCTTTAATATATTCATGCTGTCATTAACTCTACACATTTGTGACTTCTGTATAAACAAGATTTCAGCCTGAGGAATAACAGAATTTGTACATATTACTGGTATTAAAAATTGTAACAGTAATATTACTTCAGAAGCTTGAAAAAAAAAGCCTTCTCAAAATTCACATTTCAAATAACCCCCAAAAAAACCTTTCTTCATAGGATGTTTTTTGTTCAAATCACAGGTTTTAACAGCAACTCACAATAGAAACTAGATGTTAAAATGTCATTTTGATATCTCTTGTGTCAGAAAATTTTGAAAACTCATATAACGACTTCACATTTTCTTTAAAAGTTTATTTAACTGGATTTTAATTTTAAAAACTGTGCTAAATTTTGAATTGCTACATGTCATACTAAGAGCATACAAAGAATAGTGAAGTATAGTGTCAAGTTAGGTATTTATGCATGTAGGTATATATTTCTATCACTGTACAGAATATGATAGCTACTGAAATATTCAGTGATTTTTTTATTATTAATTAATGTTAGTTTTTACTTAGCATGATGTAGGGATCTTTTCTAGATCAAACAGTTTTCTGCTTGTAACACAGTGAAACATTCTTTAGGGATGTTGTTGGAGCGAGTCCAGAGGAGGGCCACAAATACGATCGGGTGGGGGATGAAATACCTCTCCTGTGAGGAAAAGCTGAGAGAGTTGGGGCTGTTCAGCCTGGAGAAGAGAAGGCTCTGGGAAAACCTTATTGCAGCCTTTTAGTACTTAAAGGGGGCTTATAAGAAAGAGGTAGAGAGGCTTTTTACAAAGGTCTATAGTGACAGGACAAGTGGCAATAGTTTCAAACTGAAAGAGGGTAGGTTTAGATTGGACATACAGTAGAAATTTGTCATGATGAGAGCGGTGAGACACTGGCACAGGGTGCCCAGAGAAGTTGTAGATTCCCTGTCACTGGAAGTGTTCAAGGTCAAGTTGGATGGGGCTTTGAGCAACCTGATTCACCGAAAGATGTCCATAGCCATGCCAAGGGGGTTTGGACTAGATGATTTTTAAAGGTCCCTTCCAATCCAAACCATTCTATGATTCTATGAACATTCTGTGCTTTCTAAGCAGGCTTTATTGCATTCAGTGCTGGACAAGTATTTTTCTTTGAGATCCACAGAAAGACACAGTAACTCTAGGCAGTTTCTGCAAAGCAAAGTACTTACCCAAGGAAACTATGGGCTATCACACAAGAAGGATTTTATGCATTCTCTCTTATAAAGAACTTCTAAGAGAACCAAGTGTCTTCTTCTAAGTGCCCCAATTACAAAAGACAAGGTTTCCACCTATTTTTCTTTCCCTTAATCTATCAAGACTGTTCTTTCTACCATTTCCAAATTATTTACTTAAAGTTTCTTAAATGAGGAACCTCAGTCAAGACTCCAAGCCCTTGATTAAAGTTGCATCCAATCAGGACTTTGATAAAATTTCAAGATCTTTATCTGTATTGTTCCTCTGTCTTAGGGTTCTCTAGGGTTAGTAACTTAACTTCCTGCAGGAGGCCAAAACAACTCTTCAGTGTAATGAACAAACAGGCATAAGCTCATGTAAAAACGTAAAAAAAAGAAACCTTCCAGATTTCTCCTCCCTTTTCAGATTCTTTGAGTGACTGGCATGGACCAAAAGCCTGTCATATACTGGGGCCCAATATACACTTAAGAGCAGAAAAATGCTCTGTTCCCAGAAAGCATCCCAGTCTTGCATAAGGTAAGAGACAATACACTCTGCAGGTAAAGCCTGCCAGCCAAACTAGCAGAGAAGATCTGCCGGGTCCCCTGCAGACCTGTGTTGCACAGAAGCTCTGATTAGGTTATCATAATTATCCCTCTTAGACCACAAAATCTATGATGCTTTCCATAATCTGAACTAGCACATTATCAGAGATAATTTTGTAAACTGACGCCAACATTAGAGAAACTGAGATTACTATTCGATCAATATTTTGAACATTACAATAAATTCCTGGGAGTCCTTATGTGCATCTACCGCATCAGTAACAGACTGTAGTATTTGCAGAACTCAGGGAAAGTATCAAGTCTATTTGCTTAATCAAACAACAAAAGTCCCCTGAACTCCTGGTAAATTTCTCTGGCCTAATTGGCATTAGCGAACAGTTGCATTTCAAAATCTTACTGCTTTTATTAACAAATCCAAGGAAAAAACTCTAGGATGTATCGACACGACCAATCCTCCTTAACCTTCTCCTACACAGGAGTAGACCTTTCAACAGCTTTTCAAAGAACTAGAAGCTCTGCTTTGGAAATTAATCAGTAGACATTGCAGCTGGAAAGACACCAGCTTTCCCTGACGTGTTCCTGTTATCAGCTAATTTAATGATATATTTTAAACTTCATCTCCGGTTTACGCTTAAAGATCCTAAATGTAGATGTTCATGTACAAGGACCTTTACCAGGGACAAAGAGTTTAGATTATCCCTTTTGACTCATCCCATTGCATCAGGCTTGAAAGTGAAATGAGGGTGAGGCACTGGGTAATGCTGTCTTTTTGGCCAAAGCATCTATCAAGCAAACAGCCAGAAGAGAAGAGCCACCTACTGAAGAGCAAACATGGATCAGTGGAAAATGGAGAAGTTCCTTTTCCTTCTCATCAGTATAAAAGCACCAGCAAAAGCCAGGCATCTAGTCACAGCCTGACAACCTACTCTCAGCACACTTCACTGGCACAGCATCTGGGTCCCTCTCCTAGCCTAGCAAAAGCAGCAGCCCTCAGCCCTAGTAGCTCTTCAGCCCTAGAAGGACAAAGGCCAACATGCACAGGGTTTCAACAGGCAGCAAGAACTACTTGAAAATAAGCCATTAAAACCAATCTTCATTTGCAAAATCTCCACACATTCTCCTGAGCATCTTGCCCCAAAATACATAACCTGAGACATGTAAGATTAGTGCATAATGACCTTCTCATTCTGAACTGGTATCTACAGCCCCTCAACCACACTGAGCATGAGAGTGGAAAATGCCTCACAGTCACACTACTTCTCAGCTGACACGTTCACACTCTCACTGATGTTTACATTGAAGAATAATGCTCTGCAGAACAATTACAGCATTTAAAATGATGGTTCAATGCACACCAATTTTCCAACCCAAAACTTCAAAGAGGTTTTGGGTTTTGTTTTTTTTTTTTAGATTTTCCACAGAAAAGACCAGGACTGGAAAATGGACACACCAAGAATCAAGCCTTCTTCCTGCCCCACATCAGTACTTCTAAATATTTTCACTGATTCTTTTGAAGTCCATTCTGACTGCTGGAAATTTGTACATATAGGAAAATCCAGTGTCCTGGAAAGGTCTAATTAGTTCTTTTTGTGTCTAGAGGACAAATAAAGGCAAGAAAGAATATGAGGAGACTTCTTTTACCCTAAACATGGCTTCAAAAATATATTGAGGGCTTCTCGTAAGATGTGTATATTTATGCTTCCTCTTTTTTTTTTCATTGTTGGACTACAGAACACAGTTTTTTTACCCAGTTTGACAGAGACATCGGTTCAAAGGCAACACGGGATCTAAACCAAGAAAATGTCCTTAAAATTGTACCTCTTCTAAGCAATAGCCGTTGGTATGATGGATACTGCAAACAAAAGGCCACAGACACACAGCTACTGCATTTGAAGTCAGGTATTGTATCAGAAAATAGTCCCGAAATTCCTAAAATAAGTCTCAGAGCATAAAGTATAGCACTAGAATGCTGCAATGGAAAGTCTGCCAAATCCCTTCAAACCTAACCAAGTGTAAGTGAAAGGAACTGAAGGGTTAGGCAGTTTTGGTTTTTTAGCCTTACACATTCACTAAAAGACTAATTTTTATCTGCATATACAGATACACATGTATTCCTGAGAAAAGCCTGTAGTGAGCTACATACTACAAATTTTAAGATTACTGTATACTGTTAATATTTCTCATAATATGTTTTCTAAAGTCATATCACCATCTTTTTAAAAGACCGTAAAATGGGGTAGCAACTCAAAGCCTAAAGCCAGCAATATAATCCAATCAAGATATGCCATAAAAATGTTAATTAAGAAACCTTAGAAAGGACAGGGGAAAAGATATTATTTAATACTGTCATAGTATCTGTGACACCCAAGTGCCAAATCACAAGTAACAAAGAAGTGAGGTCTTGTAAAGGGATGACTGATCAAGGCTGATCATTCAATCTTCTGTTGAAAAGAAAGAAGCTTTCTTTTTACAAACAAAAGAAAAGGAGGAGATGTAGCTCTAAGAAGTCTCCAGGGCACATCAGGGGTGATGGGTTGCAAAAGTTAATTAGCTAACTGACGTGGAACAGATAAGGAAAATCCCTATTGCTAAGCATAGTGTTAGGCATGTTTTCGTATTGTATCTCTTCCTTCTTTATTTTTTTTACTACACATTTATTTTTTTATCATTAAATCTTGTCTAGTGATTAAGCAGATTCTCAACAATCAGATGTCTGCTACGTGGATCCATTATTCAAGTGCAGACCAGCAGAATTAACACAGTGTTTACTACCCACTCAACTATTCCATCTCAAAAGCCTAGTCAAGTTGTCAGGCTGATGAGAATGAGGAGCATACTCTTCAGCATGTATTAGTCTCTGCTACTTTGACAAGCAGCATCAACCCAGGACATTACCATCATTCTTGGTTCTTATCCAAAAAAAAAAAAAAAAAGAGAGTTTAGCAAGAGGCCTGATGTAAGCAATTACAATCAGGTGAAATGCTTTGTGAAAGTCAAACACTGAGTAGATCTCAAAAGCCTAAGAAAACAACTGTTTATCCTCTGTAAGGGCTCTTTACACACTCTGTGGTAAATCTCCTAGAAAAAATAGTAAGTGAAGCCTTAACAGCTTCCTAAGTGTGAAGACAATACTGACAGCATGACCAGTGGGATTAGGAAATTCAGTGCTTTCAAGGGTCACTTCACATCAGCACCTGTAGCAAGCTATAAACGTCTTAAATGTAACTTTTTTTATGAGAAGTATTAACTAGATATATTAATCAAATCTATTTTCACACAAGTTTTTAATAGACCTTGTTTTATTAAAATTCCTGTCGCAACAAAAACCGCACAGATGTGTCCTTGCCCAGTAACTGTTTACAAGCAGAGCTAAGAAGCAAAGAATTTCTAAACCTCACATCTCCTTGCTCAGACCACTGCTCAGCAATACAGCAAACCTGGCTGTAAGGCTCACAGGACCAGATCAAAAATCTTCTAGCTATATGACACAAAACGTTGCTCAATGGAAACTAATTCTGCTGGTCTGAATTCAGCAGCTTTTGGTGAGATCAGGGATGGTCTTGTCTTCCATAGCAGCCCTGAAAGCCAGCAGGCATGCCAGGGAAGCTGACAGAAATGTGGGCAGGTGCCAAAACCTAAATTAGATCCAGTTCATCTTGCTGGGTGATCTGGTAGTACATAGATAAGTACAAATGATTTTGAAGATATAGCTTCTGTTTTCTCCAGAGAACAAAGATAGGCCTGTCTGTTCCCACAGATCTGTACCGCCCTCAAGCTTTAATGTAGCTTGAAAAGCTTCACCAGCAACAGTACGGGACCAGAGGAAGTCTGGACCACAGCGCAGCATTGCAAAAATAGCTTTGTTTACCGTGTTTCACCAATCCTGGGCAATTCAGCAATTCTAACAGAAGCTCAGAAATACAAATCGAAAGAGAAAAGGCAGAAATAATACCCACCTTTCCATTTCAGAGGTTTTCAAATGGCTGAGCTCTTGGTTAGCTTTCAAAGTCACTGAGGGTGTAAAAAGTGGAAGAGTACAGACATACAACAACAGTTTCTGGTGAGGGTATGGAAAATCTTGGGAGTCTGATTTTCCAATGAGGCCAAAAAATTGTTCTCTCTTTGCACATGCAAACTTTCTAAGAATGATGAGTTTTGCAATTGAAAAATCGTACTGCTTCTTGGCAGTACATACAAAATACTGTGGCAAGCTAGGTGTGGTTGCATGCAGTCTAATGGTAGGCCTTTTCTGGAAGGCAGACCCAACAGAACATTACCAAGACACCAATGAGACTGACTTGGACAACTTCTGTTCGCTTCTGCAAGATGCTCTGAAAGTGCAGGAAATACAGACTTTTAAAAAAATCACTGGCATTAAATACAGACTTGAAGCAAGCTCTCCATAGTCTGAAGCAGACCGGAATGTTACGTCATGCTTTGAACAGTGCTACCTTGTCAATGATGCATAGCAGTAAATGTTGGTTGGCTGCACTCATTTTCTGAGGGGAAGTACTTAAAACAAAAACATAATAAACTATTTAATCAGTCATCAGCAGAAGACATGCAAACACACACAACACAACAGCCACATTTACACCGACTTGTTGTAATAGATAAGTCCTTAACCAGACATGATTTGTTAACAGGATTGTGCTTTCTCCTGTAGTACTTTCACAGGCAGGAGACCGAGAAGCATTTGCAGTTCTTTACTCTGTTTTAAGGGTTTTGTGATGTCTGAAATGACATAAAATGCAACTTCTGCAATATTTGGGTCTCATCAGTTAACTAAAACTAAAATTCATTCTCAGTCCTACATTGAGCTGGATACTGGAATAAACGCCACATCTCACTAACATGACCAGCCAGCCAGACACTCCATCTGTTATGAAGTACTTCTGAAATACTATTCATTATCGCATTGGTAGCTTTTAAAATGAGCTCAAATTGAGAATGTATTTTAAAAGTTTAAAGTCAAATATTATCACCTGAAGGCCAAGGAGACATAGGAGAAAAAACACACTTGTTAAAGATGGTCCCGACATACAAGTATATCCCTCGATATTGTCAGTATCTCCATCCAGGCTCATTCCTGAACAAAAGAACCTATTTCACTGTATGGATTTCCCTCTACTTGTGGTTATCCTTGCAGAGGAGGAAATCACCGTACGTACTTCTATTCTAAGCACCTGGATCAGGACTTCGTGCAGTGTTTGAATAGCACCAGACAAAGTCCCAGCTCTGCTTTGTGAATGCGGTTCATAGGTACTACTCAACCCAAATTACTATCTTTTCAAGCTGGGTGAAGGTTTCCTTGTAAATAAGGGAAAACGTAGATAAACTACCACTTTCTGCCTAACTGCACTTTTAAAAATCTGCTAATGCTATGCCATATGTCTAGTACAATATGTAATAACCCAGAATTAATAAGAAGATATTTGAGGATCTATTATCTCTTTGGCAGCACCTGCTGTAGTTAGTTTTAGAACTCTACTGAAGATTTATTATGTTTCTATAAAGTGTGTTTTTCATATGGGGGTTTTCCTACTGGAGTAAAACTTTAAAAAAAAAATTAACCACAGTGTTGTCTTCCCTCTGTATGTGCATGCTTGTGTATTCTTTATACTTCACTGTCCAATTTGTTAAGTTATTATTATTCATTATATTGCCAAGCAGTTCCCAGAGGCATCACTGAATACATGATAAAAACATACAGTAAAAAGTCAGCACTGCAGGTTTTGAAGAGGTATGAATTAATTCCACTGCTAGACTTCCTCAAATACTTCAACTAGCCTAAAAATCATGAAGTCTAAAAATTATTTACTCATGGTGCTTTTATTTGCCATTCACTTTTCAGGTGACTTAGATTTCTATTTGCAAATTCCTTCATAACCATCATGGGCAGAAACTAGCTTTAAAAATACTGTAATTGGATATTAGATTTCCCAATAAACACATGACTACAAGATTGTGACTGTAAGATGGGAGAACGTTAAGCAACACTGACATACTCTCAAAACCATAAAAACTGGTAATATAAAGGCTATTACTGCCTTAACATCAGAGTACAATAGCCAAATATAACACAGATAGGAGAGGAACATAAGGCAATAACACGACCATAGAATAAACAGAAAATATATTTGCACTGAAATGAATATTAATTACTTCTCAATCCAGAATGTTTACATCTATGCATAAACCACAAAAGTAGCTTAGTCTAGTGTTTTTGTGACATATTAATATATAATATCAGTAAGAATATAGAACTTATTTTGCCTCCCAATAAATTTAATTGAAGCAGAGGTCTACTGGAAGACAATCTAAGTTGATCCACCCAAACTGACTGGGGCAATGCACATGCAGTGATGGAGCATCCAGTTCATCAGTATTATGCTCTGACCTTTCCTGTACATTTCTTCTTGTTGCTAATGCTTGCACCTGCATGTATACAGATAACAGACAAATAAGAGTGGCACTCCAGAGTTTTTATATGCTTGGTAACAATGGATGTTTCTCCCTTGTCTCAAGGGCAAGGGATTGCTGTCTAAGCATAGGGGAGGAAGCATGTCTGTACTCTGACAAGCTGAGCCACTACTTGCAAAGTACAGAGCCTAAATAGAATTGGTCTTGTGAGGGTTCTTCCTAAGTCCGGTTACAGGCCAGCCCTCATATATTTCTGGAGAAAGTCCTGCTAATCACCAACTAATGCCTGTGCCAATGTCTACAAAAGGTATTCACTGGATTTCAGGACCCCAGAGGAAGAAGAGTTAACAATACCTATGCACAGGTGATGGTCAGACATAAGCTTGGTGCAGCCATATGAGAACTTCCCGGGGTTCCTCAAAAGCACAAGGAGAGACAGGGTCTGCTGCTATTCAGATGTATCACCTGCTTCAGTTTCTAGCTTACATATGGTACTGAGCCTGGACTGCATTTCAGAAATATATGAGACATTGTGAAAAAAACAGTAATTGCAGAAGAGTGAAGCATTTCAGTATGTTACTCCGTACCTCTCAATACCTTTCACAAAGTAGGCTCTTTATTTTACACGTAGGGAGAGACAGACACAGAGACTCCAGGATTTGCCCAAAGGTCACAGAAATCAGTGACAGTGTAGACAAATCAAAGAACCTCACCAGAAGCTATTTGCTGTGTTTATAAAATGCTGAAATTGTGATTTCACAGCATCACAGAATGGTAGGGGTTGGAAGGGACCTCTGTGGGTCATCTAGCCCACTCCCCCTGCCGAAGCAAGGTCACCTACAGTAGGCTGCATAGGACCTTGTCCAGGTGGGTCTTGAATATCTCCAGAGAAGGAGACTCCACAACCTTCCTGGGCAGCCTGGGCCAGGGCTCCGTCACCCTCAGAGTGTTCATTTAAATCACTTTAGGCAGAAGGAGGTGATTTTTGACCCAGAGCTTAGTGCACAGAAATGGCTATACACGTTACGTGAAATGTAATTTGGAGAATGTCTGCTTTAATGAAATAATGGATGTAGAGGCATAGGTGTTGAAGTCCTTAACTTTAAAGGAGAAAAGATAAAAACACCCTTGGAGTTGGCAGTCCTGATTCTTCTGACTGAGGTGCCAGGTTTGGTGACCCAGATGGCCTTCTCACAATTAATCAGCTTGCTGCCTTGGTGAAAGCATCATTTGGATTAACAAACCTTGTATGATCTCTACATAAATGTAGTAAATAGAGGAGAAGAGGGAGTGTGTGTTGCTCCTGGTGTGTCAGAGGAAGGGCTTGGTGCTGGTGGGGCAGCTGGGGAGCTGCTGCTGGAGCAGATGGCTGTGCTGGAGATCCCAGCTTGTGCTCAGGTGCAGAAGGATGCACATCAGGCTCCCAGAGCTGTGTTTGCATAAACCCCAGGTGAATGTGCTGGTATTTTAAAGAACTATATTAAAATATTCCACTAGATGGCCCCAGGAAGAAGCCGGTTCAGGCTGCAGGGCCCGAGGGAGGGAGGCGAGGGCAGCCCCGGGCTGGAACCTGGCCGGCCCCACCGCTGGCTCCCCAGCATCTCCCCATCTCCCAGCTCCGGGGAAGGGCTGGGGTTAGCAGAGCCCAGCTCCCGAAACACCGCTGGTGGGAAAGAACAAGGGGAGCACTCGGGGCTCCCATGCAGCCTTATCTTTCACAGCACCTTCTGTTGGGTCTTGCGCCATGAGACCGTGCTCCGGGGTGCAGGGGAGAAGGCAGGTGTGGTACCTCCTCGGAGGAATGGCATGAGCTGCCTGTTGTGCCCTGTCTCCGCACCCATCGGTCAAATGGGTGGCAGCCCAGCAAATGTGGCACGTGCGGGCGGCTCTGGAGCCTGCACAGATGTCGCGTATCCGAGCGCTGCAGTCCTAATTAGGTTGGAGAATTAGTTGGATTTCTTGGAGCCCTGGGTAGTCTGCAGACTGCACCCTCCATCAAAAACCAAAGTAGTGACTGTGCCTGAAGTCTCGCGTTGGGGTCGATGACACATGCAGAGCCCTGTGACAAGCGAAGCGGTCGTGCCTGCTGGCCTGACTGGTGGCAGTTGGGCTCAGGGCTGCCATTCAGGGGACTCTCTCCTAGCTGAGATGCTGAAGCAAGGTGCCCTTCCTTTCTACCACTGTGTACTGTGCAAGGGAGATTTAAAGGCTGACCTTGCAAGGGGACCCCAAATATCTTGGGTTCTGGTTATAGCTACTGATGCTACTTCAATTAGAAGTAGGATCCCAGGTGGATATAGAGGTCCCAGCATAAAGCTGGGTCATCTGGGGGGAGAATTGGTAGCTGTGCTTGTTTCTAAGGGAGAAAATGAATTTATGCCGGGGTTAGGAGGGGAGTGTAGAGCCTGCCATGTGCTTATGGCCCATAATTCAAACCTGAGCCTCTGGGAACCAGGAGGGATGTGAAGCTGTGGATGGTTACAGCTAAGCAGTGCTTCTCTCTGGGGTGCTGATGAGCTCCTGTGGAGGCTTTAATGAATGGAGCTTCACTGATGGACGAGATAGGAAAAATCACTAACCCGGGGAAGTGTAAAACAGTGGCTGGGCCATGCCATAGAGCGAGCATGGCCTGGTGGTCCTTTGGAAGGAGCCGGTTGCTGTGTAAGCCAGTTAGAAGGGGAAACACAGGCAGGGAAAGAGCTGTCTGGAGCCACCACAGAGTCAGCTTTCTGGGACGTGCTGGTACAGAAGTCTGCACTGAAATGAGATGTCGGAGGCTCTGCAGTGCCGAAGGCAGATGGGAAGGCTGCAGGGCAGGCTCCCCTGGGGGCTGCTTCCCTGCCTTGCACTTTGCTGTTGGCTGGGGAAGTACCTGCTCTCCTGCAGACAGGGAAGCTGCATCCCTCTTCCCTCTGATATGGACTTCTTGTGCAGCCCGAGGCGAGCGGTGCTGTTCTTCCAAGCCAAGCTTCACTCCCGAGGCAAACTGGAGTGGGTCCAGGGGTTTGTCTGGTTTCCTTCCTAGGTTTCCTCCCCTTTTTTGTGGGATTAATAACACCTAAGGGTGTCAGAGTTAATTACTCATCAGGTTAAAAGAGCTCTGAAAAAAACCGATACAATCTATTGTATGAATTTACAAGACGCTGCTGCCTCCTGTCTCCTGGTAGAATGACAAATGTCAAAGGACTGAGGTCCCTTGAAGGACTTTGCTTTTTTGAAGGACACAAGCTGGGGCCCTCAAAAAGATCCTGAGCTGTCTGTGTATGGTGATGCCAGCAGGAACTGATGGTGCACAGAGGGGAGTACCTGTGCTTTTAGCAGTTTGATTTAGGACTTGGTCTTTGACCCTCTTTTCTTTAGAAAGGATGAGGGCTCCTCCACAAGACTGCTTGCCCGAAAGAGCAACCTAACCTTCAGGTGGAAACCTCGAGACAGGCTGGTGTTTTGTATGTGCCCATCAGCTGTCAGTGGTAAAACCCCAGGACAGAACTTGGGTGTTTCAGGCGAGAAATGCAGCTTTCAGCCTATGAAATCCATCCCTGTGCTTGAACTGGTGTGACTGAAATTTGGGATATTGTATCCAGATTTTAGCCACAGGACAAACAACACTTTTTTTTGGTCTTCATAACAACCAGTGTGAGTTGAAATAACACCTGCTAGGGAAAAGAGGCACTGGGTAACCATAGATAAATCCACTTAAGCATGGCTTGGAAAGGGATTGACAAGCCTGAGATGCCTTGCCTCTGTAACCAGGAGCTTTTCCCCTGAAAAGCTTCATCTTGTTCCTGCCCATCCCCAAACATCAATTCAGAGCCTTTATTTTCTTCCCAGCACTGTTTCTAGTGAGTGTCCTGAAAAATAGCTGCTCGCTGAACAAATGTCCTCTGTGACTGATGATCTGAAACCTGCTACTGAGCACTTCTGGGCTGGGGATCCAGCAAAGCTGCAGCGCTGTGGATTTTGCTGCTTTTATGTCAGGGAGGTTTAGTTCCAGCTGAACCATAGCAAGTGCCTGCTGAGTCAATCTGTCCCATTGCTGCCGTGTTTGATGGGAAGGGAAACGCGCTGCCTGACACCTGCTGAAGATCCCAGGCAGTATTTTTTTGCCTGTGGCAGGAGGAATTTCTGGAAGGTGAAATGCAGAAGAGGGCAGGAAGGAGCTCGGAGCGTTTGGAGTCGAGCTGAACCTGTTCTGTGGGCTGCAGGTCCTGCTGCAACACTCGAACGTTTGCTCAGACCACTAGTTCTGTGGGATTAGGCAAGCCAACCTACCAACGCATCGCTGCAAGGATTTTACTCCCAGACTTCTTTAGTCTGGTTGGTGCTGAGTGTACTAGGTGGCGGTGGTGGTAGACTGGGATCCCTTGTGATCTGAGTCCCATGGGGGATGTGTGCTATGAAGTCACCCAGTTAATTGCGTGGTGCATCTTGAGGCTTTTGGTCTCTTGAGTTTCAGGTGTTTTAGCAATGTGGGGAATTGAGGAGTGTTTAGTGGGGTGCATGATGGATGCAGGAGGGGGAAGTGGGTATTTGGTGGGCCCTTTGGGATGGAGCAGCATGGATGGCTGTGCCTGGGGGAAACTGGGGTGTTGTGGCCTCAAATGGCTTCTTTTGGCCTTCTATTCTGTGTCATTCCCACCCTGTAGTACCAGTGTGACGGCAACGGTGTCCGGTGTCCAAGTGTCTACTGCAATATTCATGGGAGCACTTGGAAACATCACTGCAAGGTGGGGAGGAAACCCTTGGGAGGACAGAAAAAGATGAAAAGGCCTCTAAATGCTGACCTGGCTGCACCAAGGGACCATGCTGCATGGCTGTTTGTGCACGGTCCTGGGGTTTCTGGTTTGGCCCACTGGGGTGGGGAGATCGGAGGCAGGAAAGGAACAGGCTGTGCTGGCCCTGCGCTGCTGTGCCATGCCTGGACAGGAAGGAGGAATGCCGATTCCTGCCAACAGCACTGTCGGTACTGCGGTTTCCAAAGCAGAGCTGTTCCCAGGCAGGGGTAGCGTTGGCTCTGGTGCTTCTGGAGGAGCTTTGGGAGAAAGCTGGTCACCTCCCATCTCCTGCTTGACAGGGGGTAGTTTTACCGGGGGGGGATCCCAAAGGATGGGTCCCACCCATCTCTCTGCAGACTGGGGGTGGGATGCAACCTCCTTGCAATGCCCTGCATCCCTGTGCTCCCAAACTGCAGTCTGGGGTCAGGATAGGGGAGGAGTGGGTCTTGCTTGCCCCTTCTCTCCAGAAATGGGTGTAGAAGGCTAGCTCACGAGCTGGTTGTAAATCAGCATGCATGAGGAAGGCAATTTTCTGCAAGTGAAACCTGCCTTAACCAAGCCCTGGGGGAGGGAGGAGAACTGCAAGTGTCAAGGTGAGACGGAAGAGCAACAGAACAAGATTTAATTTCCTTCCCAATAATTTTCTCAAGCTGTATAAATTTTCCTTATTTAAAATAAATACTCCCTGAAAACACATTCTGTGTCAGTGGCCCTGTGAAAACACCCCAGTCACAACCTGTGCCTGTGCCTTGCTTGCAGCCTCAGCCAAAAGCCAGCAGTTTTACATTTTGCTCTATTAACTTGAGCTGTAAATTTCCTTGTGCAAAGTCTCCCAGGCTGTGGAATGAATTTAAGTAAACAGGGCGTACAATAATAGACTTGTGTAAGGGCAGGTTTTTCAAGTGGCCTGTAACTCTTGGAGAAAGTTCTTTTAAATCTCTCCCTGTTATGGTAGAGAGTGAGCCTGTCCAGAAGGTGGAGGAAGTCATGGAAAAGACCTGGCTGGTAATCGTCTCTGGGATCCTACCTGTGGTCCAGAGAAGAGCATCCAGAGTTTGATAAGCAAAGAATTCAGGTGAGACTGTCTCTTGCCTGGCATTTCATCATGTTTTTTTTGGTTAAAAACCTGCAAAGTTCTTGTTTTTTTTTCCCAGCAACAGCATCTGTGAGATGCTTATAAGGACTTTGAGTTTTTCCTCTTGTCCTACAACACGCTGAATGCAGACTAAAAACAGTTTTAAGAAGGGATATCAAGCTTAACCCCTAAAGCAGGCTCCCAAAATTTCTTGTTGCTTTGGAGACTGTAGGATTAATTCCTTCTCAGAATTATTCTCTGGGGGCAAAAAGGCAGGAGGAGCTTCACCTGTAAGGGAGTGATGGAAAAGAGTATTTTATTTCAGTTTCGTGGGCATCATTGCTCTGAGACTCCTGAAATTCTGCCTGCTTTGTACAGAGGTGCTGTACATGTTTCTGCCTCGTAGCAAAGAAATCCGAAGGGATTCTTGGGGATGTTATGAGGTGTTGGTGTTTCCTGCTGGTCCAGGAAAGCATCTCTACTACTACAAATACAGACTACTCCTCTCAGATCGTTGTCCAGTCTTCAGCTAAAAGCAGGCTCAAGATGAACATGATCTAGAAGGTTACGAGTGAAGAGAGACTGATCCCGCTTTGCAAGCGAGGCAGTTTTCCTACCTCATGCTGCTGCAGAAGATGATTGCTATTTTTCCCATGAACTTGCAGTTAAAATGCCCATCTGGTTGGTGTCTTTGAGTTGTCTCATTAAGGGTACTTGATCATTAGAGAGGAAAGGAACTTCTGGCTTATAGACAGCTCTTTCCTGAAAAAAGATTGTAAGCAATAACTTGGCATAAATGCCCGCAAATTGGGGTTTCTTTAGACTCCTCTGGGTTTGGCTACGTTGTCTGGTTATCTAACCTTTCACCAGCTGCCTCTTGTAAAACTGCAGGCAAGGTGGTTCTGACTTCTGCTAAGCTGTGGGGAAAAAAAACAAGAAAACATCTTTAAGGCCCTTATCTGGAACTTGGTAAAACCAATGGAGAACCTCTGGGAGTATGGGAGATACTGGATCACTTCCAAAGTGTGGAGAGCATTGGAGGAAGGTTGAGCTCAGCTTCTGTTAGGTCTAGAAACCAAGAGAAATTCTCTGCTTTTAGGAGTGGAAAAAAATCTTGGCAAAGTCAGGATCTTCGTGCTGGTGCAAGTGATTGACCCAAAATGGTAGAAGTTGAGATTTAGGGGACAGAAGGAGGATAAAGCCCTGTGTACTGGGGTACTTGAGCAGCTCTTGAACTGGGCATTTCTTCTTGGTCTTTTGATATATCCTCCATTAGATAACAGAAGTGACTGGTGCTTCATGATTCCTGTTGCAGGCTTGGCCTTTGTTACAATGTATCTATTGCTTCCCTTTGAAACCAGTGTTTGGACCCAAAACTCCCACTTTCCTCCCAGTGGGAGAGTGACACCGCACCAAGGTTTAGCTCAGATGTTTTTGTAGCAGCTAGCCCCAAAAGATGTTGAGGGCGGTTGTTGTGGGATTGAGTGGTCCTGGACCTGGAGTGTAACTGGCAGCATAAGAACAAATTTGCCCAGCTGAATGCAAAGCCTTTTAGATAAACCTGAGTGTTTGCTTTGGCATCCAGAACTATGGAGATGCCACAGGTGGAGAACTGCCAGCTGGCTGACCACCAGCCACTGATTCATAATGTAAAAGTGTAGCGTGAGCCCTTGTTTTTTTTGCCCCTTCTTGACAAACTTTACAACTGGCTCTTTTTGAGGAGGAGGAGGGAATTCTCATGGTTTTAAGCAAATCACAACTGACTCAGCCTAAGCCCAAGGGTAGAGTGGTGAAGGCTTGATGGATTAAGTGTCCTGGAACAACTGGCTACACAGCTCTTTCTTGTTTTCTGGCTGTGAGGATCATCCTTTTGATCAGATTCTTTTCCCTACTGCTTTCCGGGTTGTAAATCCAGATTAGTCATGGCAGGGTGGCAAAAAATTAATGGAGTAGGAGGTTAAGCCCTGTGAGTGTGAGTGGTGGCCTTTGGGGAGCGAATACACCCTGGTGGCCAGGTGGAGAAGAGAGGACATCTTACTTGAGGCCACCTGCCCAGAAATGTGCTGCTTGGAAGGGTTAAGAATCAGATTCCTACAACAATCCGTATTTCTGTAATCTGCTCAGCACTGTATCTCTAGCTGTCCCTATCAGTTATGACCTGCTTGACTGTCTGACGTGCAAGGTCCTGAGTCTTGTTGTAAGACTCAGACTTGTGCCCTGTAGCCAGAGGACGAAACTGTGGTTTGGCCATTTAAGTTCTCTTCTGTATATTTGACCTTCATTGTTTCCTAACTGCACTGCCTAGGTTGTTATCTTCAGGATCCATTGGTTAACTGGTCTTTGAGATCATTAGTCAACTGCTGCTCAGCTCTTCTTGGGTATTGATGACCCCTACTGTAAGCTGACTTTCTTGCTTCTGTGGTCATACAAAGGTTTAGGAAACTGGGGAGTCTTTATAGGCCTCAGAAATGGAAAAAAACCAGTGCTGAGTGACTTCTTGGGTCTTCAGTGGCCATGAGGATGTAGGTTGCCAACCCCAACGTGAGAAGACAAATGCTTAAAATCCAAAGGACAAAGCTGACTGGGAATCAGGACACTGTGCCGAGGGGTGAGCAGTGGTGTTCACAGGAATGCCACAAATGTTTGCTTGTCTTTGGTTGAAAGTCCTCACCAGCTGCTGTGCTTGTGTGTCAGACTGTTGACAGGCTTGCTGTGAAGGCCAGTTAGGGTTATACTTCCCCAAACAGCTGCTGCTGTGGCTTCAGCTGCTACTACAAAATGAACCTTTTCCAAAGGTGATGTCTTTGCAATGGGTGAGATGACCATGCACAAATGTTGGTTGCCTATTGCAGGTCCAAGTCTGCCCAAAACGTTATTTTCAGGCAGTACTTTAAAGCAGTAAACTTGCAACATAATCTGGGTGGGGTCCTGAGCCTGTGGAGCTCACTACTGGAGCTAGCAAGTGATGCTGTGTGAATTTGCAGGTTTATTTGCAATGACCCGATTTACCTGATTAAGGTGGCTTATGAACACAGCTGCTGCTTGGTGCATGGCTTTTGACATCAATAGTGTTGTACTAGGGGTGAAATCGGCCTTCCCTGTATTGTTGCCAGTTGCAAGAGTTTATCATCCACCTGTGCCCTGATTTATGTGTGTGTAAATCCCAAGTAACTCCATTAACATCAATAAAGCTGCTTGAATAGATCTCTATCTGAATTTCGTGCTGAAGACTTCTCATGTTGCTGCTGGCTACGCAGGTGCAGGGATGTGGCTGGGTTCAGCTGGGAAACACGATGCCATCCAAGTGTGTGTCTAGCATGCAAACAAGAGGAAAATGCCGAGCTGAAACCACAATGCCCGTTTAAAGGGATGCTATAGCAAGCTTTCAGGAGAGGATTTCTCTTTGCCATCTTAAAACATTTGAACAGCAAGAATTTCTGAAGGGTGTTTGCCTGGTCATTTGGACGGGAAGAAAATGTCCTGCTCCTTGGTGGTGGAAGAGATAGTGGACAGAGGAAGATGGGTTGGTCCCAGATCAGTTTTGATGACAAAGTTGGGGAATAGAAACCCATCTCATTATTCTCCTGGTTTACTTCCTCCACCTTCACTGTACCTATACCTTTAAAAACTGCATGCAAGGACAAAGAGCAGTAGCTTGCTTTTTAGCAAGTGTTTATTTCGTGGGCTTTTTTGCATGAATAGTGGAAACTAGAAACACAGGGACCAATGTTAAGGACGTGAGGCAAAACAGTGCCAGCTTGCACTGTTGTATGTATTTGGAGGGACAGGGGAGTCAGTTGTCCTGTTGTGGCAGCAGTAGAAATGAAAAGCCACCTGGAAAAAATCGTCGCAGGGAGATGAGATAGCTCAGCCCTTGGATAAGCTCTCCTCTGAGCTGGTAGCTATTGACCGGAGGAATTTGAGGCTGATAGCTCTTCTGAACTGCTTGTGATGTTACTAGAGACTCTCATAGATAAGTTATCTATACAAATTCTGAATCTCACTAACCTCTTTGTGACAGTGAGCTCCTGGTAGGGAGATTTGGGGATTTTTAGGTTGCTTGGCAACTTCATGGGTTAAGGTGTGAAACAGTATCAATTGAGGTTGTTCTGGGGAGTGTGGAATGCAGCTTTATTGGCTTTGGAATTTCTCCCAGTTAGCAGAAAAGAAGGACTGGAAATTCAGCATTCAGGGTGGTTCATTTTTGAATGCATGTGTTCGTGTTTGGGGACTACATCACTTAGCTAATATTTGATACGTGCAAGTGAGGAGCAAAAGAGGATCACTGGCAGATTTTTATGGGTTGTTTTTTTGGGAGATGAAGATAGTTGGTTTCTTGGGGTGACATCTCATTTGAGGAAAAGGCTTGTAGCATCCTACTGTTTTCTGCTGCTGGCCAGGTGGAGGGTTGCTTGCTGCTTGCTCTGAACTGGTGATGGTCTGGAGAGGAGGAAGGGGATGAAGGGGTAGGACTCTGGGGAAACTGGGCATCTGTGCCGTGAGGCTGTGGGTACTCATGAGGGTCTCTGCTGTGTCTGCACATAGCCACACTGTCCTACAGGTGTCCCCTTTGGCCAGCTTCTCATTGTCGTTCAGCCATCTGAAAAAGGTCAATGGTGGGGTGGATAACCTGGCTCTATTTTTTACCATTGTTTTTTCTTGATGGTAACCTGTCCCTCTGAGCTGGAAGCAAGCCGAGACAAAAGACAAAGCCCAGCAGCCCAAATCAAGCTGTGGCCCTCCCCATACCTGTCATCCCACAGAAAACTATAATACTGTCATTGGCATGAGCAAAACGTGTGTTTTTAGGTTGCAACCTTCGGAGTTGGTGGTTCTTTAATGCGAAGAAGTGTTGGAAAGTGTTACTTTGGATCTGATACTCATCTACCTTCCAGGGCCCCTGAAGCAGCTAGTGCCGTAGTTGCAGTTCAGGTGTCTCATGTGCCTATTTTTCATGAACAGGTTTCCCACCTGGTCTGTGTCTCCCATGGCAGACCATAGCTGTAGGTCTCCATTGGGTATTCTGGCTGCTTTTCCCACAGGCTAATGCAAACTACCATGGGAGATGGGAGGTGGGCAGGAGTCTGTTGTACGGAGGCCTGACTACAAGCTTGTCTGCATCTATATTTGGAATGGCTTTTTGTCAATAATGTCTTTTGTCTTGATAGTTTTTTCATTTTGGGACAACGTGTTGCAGATGGCTTTCTTTAGGGATAGAGGGTGGAGTGGCTCCTGTAGAAATGCAGCCTGTAGAGTGGTATGAAGGGGACCATTAAAACCAAGAATTCCTTTCCAGCTTTTGTACTCTCGTGGGTGTACGCAGGCTTTCTAAAAATAACCTTCTTATGCTGACTGAAAATTGGATGCCCCAGGCAATTGACTCTGTGCAGCTCCTCTCCTTCTTTCCCCGCTTTTGAAGTTGAATGCTTATGGATGTTTTTTAGCTTATCATAAACCCATCACAACTGGCAGTACTCCACTGTTCCAGGGTTGAGGGTTTTCTTTCTCAGCCTCCACCCATGCATGTACCTCTCAGGAAAAGATCACGTGAAATCCTCTGCCTGCTTTAAAGAGAAGATTGTCACTTCCCCATGCCTTGAAGATCATGCTTAGCTTTTACTTCACAGAGAAAATTTCCCACCTTCTTAAGGGCTTCAGACACTGGCTGTGCCCTTGATCTCGGCAGCTCCTTCCCTGTGACAGACTAGTTCTTGTGGCCTTTGGTCTCTCCTCTGAACCCTTAAGGTTGTCCTAAAGGGCTGAACTGGTTTGTGAAGAGGACAATACTTCCAGGAGTCCTTCTGTTTTAAGTGTTCCTCTCCCAGAGATCACAGGGAGAAGAAAACTTGCTGTTGATAGCTGCTGAGATTTATGGAGTTGTTCTGTCAGCAGCACTGGCAGCTGAAGGTGTCCCATACTGACCTCACTGTGCTGTGGGGCATGTTAGGGGACAGATCTGGCTGGGGAATATCCTGGAAGAAAAGGACGTTTAGAAAATGCAGTTAGGTCCATAGCATGGCCCTGTGCGTGTGAGGCTGGAGCAGAAGCTGTGAGGCACTATGAGGTGGGCAGTGATCCAGCTGGTGTTGCCCCAAGAAAATGTAGATGGAATAACTGGGTGACCTCAGCAGATCCGTGCAGAAAGGTCTGGGTTGGATGTGCATATGAGCACTGAAAAACTCTAACCACAGAGCTGGAGGCTGGGAAAACAGTGGGAGAGATCTATGGGCCTCATTATACCTGCTAGGTGTGGGCTATGGTCCTAGCTAGAGTTGGGATGCTTTTCTGACCTTGGGTCTGACTGCTACAGAAGAGCTTAGGAGGACTGTTTTATAAGCTATATCTCAAGGAGAAGAGGGAACTGATTTCTGCACAGGTGTGTGCTTCCAAGTGGATTATATCTGAGGCCTGAAAAGGTGTGCAGCATCCCAGCTGGTGCTGTGTGTGGCTCCATGAGTGGAAGTTGTGTGCAGAAGCTGAGTCATGTGGACTGACCACAGCTGGAATGATCTGTTGAAAATGGTTATGCTTTCCCTACTGTTATCCACAAATCTCTGGCTGGTGCCCAAGGTCTTGGTCAGCAGGTCTGAGTCAATCCTTGTCTGTGGTGATGAGCAGACAGAGAAAAGCATGCCAGGTGGGCGGCATGATCATGGTGGTGTACCTTCTGAAGCAAATTTTATGAATGATGGGCTGCTTCTCCACCAAGCACCTTGCACCTCAGCACAGGTTAACTCTGTCATGACTGCTGGATAAAGCAGAGGTCCTTTCCCTGGAGGGTGGAATGGGGTTTCCCCATAATTCATGCCCTGATCCAAGTGTGCAGGGCTGAGGCTGTCAATCTCTGCACACAGAGGCGTACAGGGGATCTCCTATGCGTCCTCACCACACCTTCTAGGAAGTTTCTGTCATGGGAGCCTTTGAGGAGGAAGAGAGATGGATAAGAGGAGTGCAGATGTATGCAGGTGGTTCATGTATGCTCGCTTATTGGTGAAAGGTGGTTTGTCTCCTCCTTGATTCCAGTCAAATGCTCTTAGATTTGAGAGCTAGGTTAATTCAATTGTGTTTGGCTTTGATTTCCCCTTGGTGAAAAAGGGAAAGCAGTGGAGAAAGTAAGTTATCCATTTTGGGAAGAAGTCTGTCAGGTTTCCTCAAAAGTCTTCCAGAGAAAGGCATAGAGTAGAATATGTAGAGAAAGAGTCAAGGCAGAGCTGGGGTGCTGGGTATGAGCTTTTTGGAGGGACGTTGTTTCATGTGGGTATGGGAATGTCCATGGGCAAGGGACGTCCTTGCAGTGTCACAGCAAAGCAGCCCAACTCCATCCTACAGATACATGTGAGATAAAAGCTCAGTAAGAGGGTAGATGTGGGGGAACAGAGCTAAATCTAGCTGAATTTCTGTACTTTGTGTGTCCATGGATGGCAACTGGCTTGATCAACTGTACCAGACCCCTTTACCGTGTCCATGTGCCCTGTGTAGCTGCAGAGATGGGTGATGTCCATGGTCCAAGACTCCTGTACTACTCAGGGGAGTGGTGATGACTGGCTTTCTAGGGATGTCATCGATGTCAGTTCTTAACGAGACAGTGTAATTCACAAATCTGCTTTGAAACAGTTTGTCTCTCTAAGAGCATTGCTCCTTAGGTCAGGCTCACAGATAACATCAGTGTCTATCTTTAAGGGAAGAATGCATTTTGGTGGATGGTGCATTGCAAACAAGACAGATAAATAACAGCGATCCATGTAGACAGAGGTAATTAACGTGACAGCCACACTGACAAATAGCTAAGTAAATGGACAGGGCGATTTACTAATGAAATGAGTATAAACAGATATATGGACATGCACGATGGGGAAAATGACAGAAATATGAATTTGGCATATTCCCAACAGGCACTTTCAGGGCTGCTGTGCAATGATTTAGTCAAACAAGGCTTCATGTCCTAAATCATGAGGTGGTTACAGATTTCAAAGATTTTTTTTTTTCCTGTGGCTAGATGCGGGATTGATCCATAGCTGGGGTAGGAGTGCAAATTCCTGCCTCTCCAAGCAGAAAGAGGCAAAAACAGGCAGCTGATCCCAGTGCAATGCCAGTGACTACAGGCCAAAGAGCAAATTAACTTCAAGGCAAGGAGATATAGAAGTAATTTGAGGAGAAGTCTGGGAAATGCATCTCCTGTGCTTGAGTCTTGTACTTAGTTACGGTGCAAGGTGCAGCTTGAGAGTGTTAGAAGGGGGCTGAAGCTGAAGCAAGAGGAGGCAGGGCTAGGATGTTCTAGTTATGGCTAATATGTCCTAATGGCCGAGTTGTTATGTTCTCTGCAAGTCCTAAAATGATGTTGATGTGGAAGAACAGTCATAAAGGTGGTGTAACCACCTGTTTAAGTCTGAGAATCTGCTGTCAGCCTCTGCAGACTCCAAGTAAGCTTAAGTTGCTTTGCTTCTGGGACCAGTACAAGTATGGTTTAAGCTTGCTCTTAGACAAATACATGTTTCAGATCTTTGATTGCGTGCAGCTTGGCTGATAATTAGCCTTCCTGTTTTATTTTTTCTCCCCTGTTCTATACACTGAGAAATATCTGAAGTTTTTTGGCAATATTGGTCACTGTTGGAGCAGAATCAGAATGCCCAGCTCACAATCCTGCTAGTCACCAGTAAAATGCTTGTTAAAGATAAACATGCAGCAACTAAGGGATTTATATTTATCTTGCTCAAACCAGCTGATGTTATATGAACCTTTGAAGCCTCCTAATGCCCAATATATGGCCAGCTGATTGTATCTAGTGCAGTCTTGCACATGCAGCTGTTTTTTGGGCAAAAAAATAGGGGGGGGGGGGAATCCGGGTTGGGCTGCTTTAAGGGGGGGTTGGGGGGGTTTTTTTTACTTACAGGAACAA
>Ga0181612_167258_pt1 | contig 24270 bp, 17 predicted proteins | sample HoacroProtozoa21_FD_119630 | JGI IMG/M metagenome (GOLD analysis project Ga0181612, IMG submission 119630) | Hoatzin crop microbial communities from Cojedes, Venezuel. Combined Assembly of Gp0051906, Gp0051904, Gp0051908
CAGCCCCATTCCAGCCCCCACCTCGCACCCGCAGCTCCCCCGGAGCTCAGCCTCCCACTTCTGCTCAGATCCCCTTCAACCAGCAACCACAGCAATCATTTGCATCTCCTGTCATTAAGCCTTCTGTTTGATCACAGCCAAGCAGCCCTTATGGGGATCTGGCACACGCTCACAATCCAAGCACGTTGGGAAAATGACTTCAAGGCTATTTAGAGAGGATTCCCATGCCTACAACAGTTCACAGTTCAAGGGGATCCCCATCTCTGCCTGCAACACACTGTTCAACACATGCCGCCAGAAAATTTTGCTTTGGAAGGGGAAAAGCAGAAATGAAAACGGCCTGACAAGAAGTTTGACAACATCAGCCTTGGTCTGGGATGTTTTAATTTAATGCAGGATGGCAATCCGGGATGGACCGGGCTTGGTTTTTCACTGTCCCCTCTTTCTCCCCCCCCCCACGCTCTCCATCCATTTAGAGCGGTGCCACTTCTCCCAAGCGTAAGCCACCAGCCGCAGGCCCGAGCAGGCAGCAATCCCTCCCACGCCTTCAGCTGCACCTTAACGACTCCCTTCCTTCCCGACAGCCGCACGCCAATCCCTGTTATCTTGGCTACATCACAACTGCAATCCCCGAGCAAAGACCGGCTAGCCTATCGCCCACCCTCAACCGTTCAGTCCTTCCCTTCTCCCCCTTACACCCAAATTGCATTGATCTTAAAATCCCTGCACAGAGCAGGGGTTGGCAAACGAGCAGGAGGAAGGCAGGGAACAAGGCCTCCTGTGCTCGCAACACAAGCAATTGCTGTCGCAGCTCTCCTTGCCAGCTCATTTGAGCCAACGGTTGAACAAAATTAATAAGGCTGTGTCCCAGCCTCTGCTACGCTAAGTGAGAAGCAATCTTGCCATCGCTGGCACGCGTTCCTGGCTCTCTGGCAGACAGAGCTGGCAGGAGGTGGCGTGGGATGCCAGAAGATGCCCCTCCTTGGGTTATGCATGACTCCAGCAGCAGCAGGGCAGCCCTTCTGCCTGGGGTCTGGCACCAGGACACGCAGCTCGTACACCGCGGCGACTGCTCCTGTGCCAACGCCTGTTTGAGTAAAGATATTTTCAAGCTGATGCCTGCAGAGATGTTTGCATTTTGCTCCCATACACCTCAGGAGTGTTTTCTTTTAATTGCTCTCTCAGCCTGGGATTTTCCTAAAATACTTAATGGTTTTATGGCCTTGCTTCCAGGAGGACTTTTGTTCCCTTTAAATAGACTTCAGTGCAGAGTAATGTTTCACTCCTTCTCTTGAAGATCTTGGGCTTTCTGGGCTCTAGAAATCCAGATGCCAGTTTTCCTGCTCTCAGCCCCTGGCATCCTTCTCCTGCTCTCATCTCTTGGCAATGAAATGAAACCAATTTGCAAGAAAATCTACTGCAGACATTGTCTTAAGCTGAGTGCAAACTCCCAGTTCTTTTTGCTGTTGCTGGCTTAGGAACATTTGTGGTTTCTGGCACATCCCTAGCAGGTATGAAACTTGTACTGGGTCATGAGCCGTGCAGGGACTGACGCACCGCACCGCGTAGTCAACTTTCAGAGGTGGCCTTTGCCTGAAAATTGTCTGGGAGGAGGGAGAGGTGAACACCAAAAACGTCTGTGGAGATGCGGGGGCGGAGGTGCGGGCCACAGGCCAGCGGCAGCCGGGAAGAGGTGGCCCTAGCTGGGAAGGGGTGTGTGGCTCACACGGCTCGGCCCGTGGAGGACTGGGCTGAGCTCCCGGGGACAACAGCTTGTTTGTAACGCTGCTCTTTTCCCCATGCAATGGCTGCAAACAGGGGAAACGGCATCGTGCCTGTCTGACAGCCAGCAGCAAAGACAACGGCACTCCTACTTACCCAGCTACACAAGTCTAATGTCCAATTCGATCACCCCACGCACCCCAGGTCCCTTCAAGCAAATTATTATGGAATATAATTAGAAACGCTCTCTACAAAGAGAAAAGGTAAGATGAACAACGGAGCAAAGACACACTTGGAGGGAATTTGGCTTTCTGCATCAATTAGTAGGCATGGTGGTGATGGGCTGACGGTGGGACTTGCTGGTCTTGGAGGTCTTTTCCAACCTTAATGATTCTTAATGATTCTATGAATTCTCTAATAATCAAAAAGACTGGAAAGCATCTGAAATCAACAGCTGGAAGTCTGAGCTGCTTCTCTCTGTACGTCTTTTAAAGCAGAAAGGAAGAAATTTCTCCAGGCAGACCCTGCCATTGCTAGGCAGTAAGGACACACGCTGGGCAGCTCCTGTTCGGAGGCCCATGCAGAGATACTCTACTGAATGAGCAAGGCTGCTGTGTTTTGAAAGGACAAAGGTGTAATACAGAATGATCAGCACCATAAGAGCCTCCTGGCCACAGTGATCTGTTGGTAATGGACCACAAGTATGTGGTGGAGTTTGCAGTAGTATAAACAGGCAGCCTAGTAAGTTTACGCTGCATTAGTCATGACAGTGGCAGTCATGGTCTATTGTAACATAACCAGAATTCATTAGGTGCTTCCCTGTCATCCATATGAGTAATAACAATAATAACAACAATTAATACTTCAAACATGAACAAGTTTGTCCTGCTCTTTTACAAGCAAAAATATTGCTGCCCTTATTTTAAGGATGGGAACCCTAGATAAGCAACGAGGGCGACTTAATCATTGTTACTCTTTGGAATACACAATCACTTATGGTGTTTTGTTGCCTGGTTCATTTAGGTAATTATTTTTGTGATCCACCCATAAGTAGAGCAACAAAGATCTGGAAATGGAGAACAGACATAAGACCATGCTGCTCTGTAGGATACTGGACACACTTCACATTATGTCTGACTGGAGGCAACAGACAAAGGAGCTTTTGGGAAGAAAGGTGGAATATGATGGGTGAATGCATCCTGCTTAGATCTTGGCTCCAGACCTAGTGAGCACAAGGTTCATGCACATTTTCACTCTATCCTAAAGCTCTTGGTGCCAGGAACAGATACAAAAAGGGGGCAAAGATTTTAACATCTGTCTGGAATCCAGCCTCTTGGATCCAGAACCAGACCTGCTGTCATTGGGGATGAATTCAACATCATAGAATCATATAATCATACAATCGTACAATCATACAATCATAGAATGGTTTAGGTTGGAAGGCACCTTGTAGATTATCCAGTTCCACCCGCCCCCTGCCATAGGCAGGGACACCTTCCCATGCTTTGACCAGCTTGCTCAAAGCCCTGTCCAACCTGGCCTTGAACGCTTCCAGGGAGGGGGCGGCCACAACTTCTCTGGGCGAAAGGACAGAGGGCCACCCAGCTCTGCTTCCACAACCAGCATGACAGAACATGTCCCACCAGGCAGAATCAAGGCAGTAGTTACCAATCACTCCATACTGCTAGTAAGCCTGTCCTGGAAAACTCCAAGTATTGCTTACCAATCAGTCTCTACTACATCCTGCTTTTTGTGCTGTATTCACCGAACACACAAGTCTGCTACCACATTTACCTACCTCGCAGTTGTTTATTTCAGATAGCAGAAACTTCTGCTTTTAGCTTCAGACACCCAAGATCATTCCCTTTGTAAGAATAAAAGTTTAAGCCTTTATACCAAAATCTCCAAACACTAGATAAGCACTACAGTAATCATCATAATACATATCCATCAGTCCTAGAGTCAGTCTACAATCTGTATATATCAGAGTAATTTTCCTGGGGGATGCAGAAGGCAGTGGACTCCTAAATCCCTGTCTTGGAGTCTAGCACCAGAGCGGGACGGTGACAGATCAGGAGCTTCACTAGTTTCTGTGCAGTGAAGGAACCATTGCACCCTGTGCCTACATCAGTCACGTTTCAGTAATGCTGGAGGCTGCCAAGCTAGAGAAGACCACAGTGACAGAGGTACTCAGAAAGCTCTTGACTTAAACCAGCTTGTTTCCGACTCTGCTGGAAGGCAATTACCCCTCACCACACCCAGACTTAAGTGATGATCCCGCCAGAGTGACAGGATGCAGTTCATAGGGGTATTTCTCACACGGGCAGTTTCATCCTCATACTAAGCTCAGTCATCTCAAAGGTCACAGCAGAGACCTTTGATGCTGCTGTATGACCGAGAGAGACAGAGTTCATGGGAAGATCCACCCTCTCCCAATCTGCAGCTTTTCCCATTCACACCTATGCCCCTACTTCAGCCTCGGGCTTGGCAGGCAGGCAGATGGCTGCTCCGTTACCTAAACATGTGGCACAGGCAGCAGAATGACTGACTGGCACATGCCGCTCCGAGATTTGTGCAAGCGTGTCCAGGAGTTTTCAAAGCTCTTGTATTTTGCAAAAGAGTTTGCAAAGCTGCAAGAGGCCTTTGAGACCGCAGCCCTTGAAAAATCAGCTCAACCATGTCTCTGTTCCTCACTTGCTGACCAAAAGAAAAAAAAAAATCACCACTGTCAGCCACACATGTGTTGAACTATGGAAGAAACAGGTTGCTTTCTTCATCTTCCTGCCCTGTTAACCTAATTGACAGGTGTTAAGGAGGATCACGTGCTTTCTTGAAGGTTGGGGCTGGTGGACAGAGTGATGGAGGAGAGTGGAATTTCAGATCTTGGTTTGGACATGCAGTCTAGCAGCGCCAAGTAAAGACATCTCCTTGGGTTTGAGCAATGCACACATCTGATATGGAGCCATGAGAAAGGGAAACCCCAAAGGGAATCGGGAACACATCCAAACTCCATCAGACTCAAGCAGATCTCTTCCAGAATCCAACAAGTCAAATCCCTGGTCCCAAAGCTATTCCTACCCCGACCCTCGCCTCATTACGTTGTCAGCATTGTGATTTGCCCCGTCGCGCCTTTCCTGAGGCAGCCACTTTGAAGCAAAGGTGGGTGGTAATGACTATGTCCGACTGCAACATCCTGCCAAGCTTGGGAGCCCACAAGCCTGGCATATCCCCAGAGCACTACCAACCTCACCTAATTCCCAGGAAGGATCTTCTGATGGAATGGCAGATGCCACTTCTTTCCACCACACTCAGGTCGCTTAATTCAGGAGAAGACCACTGTACCTCCCTCCTCTCTGCTTGCTCTCTCTCCAGACTACGATCCATCAGTAAGGGTTTGGACATCAGGGAGAGGTATAGCACTTCATAAAGGAGAGTGTAATGATCGTTCACCCCCAAACCCATGCCAGTCCCCACCTTGACACGCTGTTCGTCTTGTTCAGCTATGGCTGATAACTGACTTCACTGTAACTTCCATCAGACATGGTAAAACTAATGCTTTTTGGGGGATTTCTATTTCAAGTTGCACTCAGAAACAGTTCGTTATTTGCAGAACTGGTGATAAAGGAGTTGCGTGAATCCTACCAGCATTCAGATGCCAAAGTATTAATTTAATGCATAAACAGTTATCATTGCATTGCATCACATCCCCTGTTCACAGCCTGCAGAAGCCCCTTTTCTCCCTAGCAGCTCTGGCCAGCAGCAGACCTCTCTGCTCATCTCCTGCACTGGGTTCGGTACAGCGGGGGCTGTTAATCGTCTCTGCTCCGCACACACATGACCTGGTTGGCCTTGCTTTGGAGACCAGCTGAATCAAGCTCTGGTTTTGCCACGTAAGTGATATAAAAGAGCAGCCCTGTGCAGCAGAGGACTCTGATGGATCAGATTGAAATAGCAAACTAATGCTGGTCTATCCAGGCCACTAAGAATCAGAAATCAGATTAGGGAGAAGTCACTTACTGCACTGTCCTCCAAGCAAGCATTACTCAGGGGCTATAATGGAAGTGGAAGGACTATTAGAAGTGAAATGACCAAACCATGCTAAAACATAGGGTGAAGTTTCCACTAAGGTACATTGTGCAAAGGGTACATTGTTGGGCGAGGACTGAGAGCAGCAACCTTTAATTACCTCCACACACGACACCTCCATTGCTCACTTCAACTACTGGAGGCAGGCAAGGGTGCAATACTGTGCTACATAATGATGGAGTGGTGGAAGGGTGGACAGGAAGGAGAGGAACTGAGGCTTTCTTGAAAATGCAGTACCTCTTGCAAATGAAAAGGATTTTTCTTCTGAGTTTAAAGATGACTGACATTTTCTTCCTGTTCTGCAAGATATAGGACCGTTTTGCTCCTCACTTGAAGATGATCTTAACTATCTAATAAAAACAGGAAGGGCAAGAACACACTGCAGAGAATGCTGCCCTAACATGGAAAATGTGTTGTGAAGCTTAGATCATGCTGTCCATGAGGCAGGAGCTACCTGTGTTTCTTATTTTTTACAGCACCTTGCACAGGTGTGTGCACTTAGGTCCTGACAGCCTAACAAGGAATAATCCTGAGGTTCCAAGTGCAGTGGCAGAATTTGGCCCTATGTGGAAATGTGATCATCCAGACAAAATCAACCCTACTGCAGGCAGACGAAGGGCTGAAGTTTGCTGGGAGGGCAAGTGGGCTGGAGACAGAGCAAAGTGTCTGAGGCAGCTGTCTGGGTGAGCAGAACCATAAATTGGATGGCAAGCTCCAAGAACAGGAGTCAATCTGCAAAGCAGCCCGTGAGCACGAGAAAAGGGTACCACCATCACGCCCCAGCTCAGCCCCAGGCATCCCACTGATGGGAGAGCAGGAGGTGACTTTCTGGGTGGACAGATCTATACGTCCCTCTGACCAGCGTCCCACTGATTGACACGAAGCGATGGGACACTGTTATTGTGTATATCGCTATGGTGAGGGGATGCACCAGCAGGCTCATGCCCTTGTTATTTTGAGCCTGGTAAACATCTACAAAACCGTTTTCTAGAAACATGTATGAAGGGCATTTGGCACTATGCAGGATTACATGCACATCCACTGCTACTGCTCTTTAAAGAGAAGTTATTCATTTCTGCATCATGATGGAAACAGTTTCCTTGCATCGCCGAGATGGTTGGAAAAGTTATTAGTTTACATATATTATTTACATATAGCTGTGAGTGTATAACTGTGGGTCCCAAGGGGAACCTGGAAACCTACCCAAGCAGTGAGGCCTCTCGTGTTATGCAAGCTCCAACCTGCTCTCCTATTCTAAAAGAGGATGTTCATTTGAAAAAAAAACCACAAAAAAAAACAAAAAAAAAAAGAGGAAGCTGGTTTTGGTGGTTTGGGGTTTTTTGTCCCATAACCCTAACTGTCCAAAAATGTTCAGACAGTCAATTACCAAAATAATCTCAAACCATGACAGAAAGGTGTAGAAGATACCTGTTTTAAACATTCCAGAACCCATACCCCAGTCCTTGTGATTCTGCATGTTAAGATCACGCTCCGGCAGGTTCAGCCCACGGATAACGTGACTCTGCTCCCAGCACTGCCGGCTAGGAGGCTCCTCTCCATGGCTCAGAGGCATGAGGGCCACCCATGGCTCCCCGTTCAGGACAGAAATGGGCTCCCTGCGGAAGGACCTTTGCTGTGCCCTTGTAGCAAATAGTAAGAAAATCCGGATGTTCACTGGTTGCGTGTGATCAGCCCCGGCTGACAGCATCAGGGCGCACAGGGAGCTGGGGTGTTAGAGGGTCCGGCTCAGCAGCCAGCCAGCCTGGTGGGCAGCAGTCTCAGACTGGAAAGCTTCGGGAGAAACTCCACGAGTGTCAGTCAAAAGCAATCATGCTCACTATATACAGATAGCTGAACTCCAAAAAAATCCAAAAAATGAATGAACCATCAAAGCTATCCTCTCTTTACAATCACCTATACTTTGTCTTAGGGTACAGGAGACCATAAAGCTAATGACTGGAGGGAATAAAACAGAGCACTTCACCAAAATCCAATCCTATTATTCTCCAGCTCGTGGAACAGAGACAAAACAACATTCAAGTATCTGTCATTTACCACTGACCTTTGAACAGAAATTTTCTGACAGCCCCTGTTTGTGTTTCCACCGGCAATGGTCTGTTTCACAGATTGCCGGCTGTGCGCTGCGAACATGGGGAAAGCATATGTGAGCCCACAGAGGTTTTGGTTTTTGCAGTCATCTGAATCCTAAAGTGCTTTAAATATCATTTACCTCTCCACCGTGTTAATGCTTTGAGAGCCACACAGCTGGGAAGACATAAATGTTTCACAGGCTGAAGTGATCATTGCTCTGTGCAAAGCCAACCAGTCCAGTCCCTTCTGGTCCCACAGAGCTCAGAGTATGAACCCAGCAGGATTAATGCCCCCAGTGAAAGAGCAGAGAGCCAATGGGGCTTTCTGCAAGTGCCAACACACATTTGAAAAAGACAAAATGTACCCCGAGTAATTAAAACCGAATATTATCATTATTAACTGCAGTCAGCTGAAATCACGAGGACCTGACTGAGCAGTGTAACGAACGGCAAGTCCTCCAGATTTGACAGGGTTCAACGCTAAGCATTTTCTAATTGGTTGAAAATACTGAGATGAAGTTTCTGAAAATATGTGAAATTTAGAAATAATACTGCTTCATGGAAAAGTTGTTTGGAATTCAGATACAATTTAACAGAATAATCTTTTGCAGAACATTTTTTAAAAACAGTGTAAGATTTATCAAATGTAATCATAGAGAAGTCCTGAATTATGTCTTAAATTCTCCTTAGCAGTTTTAATTATTCAGTTAAAAATCCCACAAGACCTTCTATGTTAAATAAGGTGTTAAAATAAAAATAAGCTTCTGATTTTGAGCAATTTTATTAAATTCTCCTGGAAGAAGAATTTCAGCCTCTGGTCCTATGCCACCTCGTACTGGTCTCACATAGCTTTTCTTGACAATCTCATTTGTGAGGCTGCAGTAACTGAAGACTTTGTGAAAAAAGAGCTGGTATAAAAAGGAAAAAGAACCCCACCAAAAACCACAGTGAGACTCAGAGATGTAGAAACCCACAAGGGCTTACATCAGCCTCACGTGTCAAGGATGCCCTGCTCATTCATACTGTGTGTGATGCGGCTGCATCCCCGCGGCCGGTACTCATCGGTGGGTCGGCCCCGGCCACGCCGGCTGCCAGCCCCCGTGGTCACGCAGCTCCTGAGAGCCCGGGAACTTCACAGATTTCATACAAGCTTGTACAGCGCCTACAGCCGTGACTCAGCGCTGCAGGCGCTCAAAGTGAAAGGGGAACTGGAGATGGTTTTTGGAGAAAAATATTTCCTTCCTGCAAGGCACATCTGTGAGGTTTAGGTTACCTCAGAGAAAAGATTTTCCGGGTGATATCTCAGCAGCCCTAGAAACACAACTATCTTGGCGCACCACAAAGAAAAGCCTGACTTCTGGGAAATTCAAAGATTTCACTCCTGGGAAGAGTTAGGACGAATAAGACGCATCCACAGCGCAACGGTGTGGATCCCCTCCTTGCCAAGCGCACTGGCCACTTCGAGACACAGCCAGCTGAGCTCAGACGGCATCCCAGGAACACTCAGACAAGTAGGCACTGTCTGTTTCTTTTCTCAAATCACGCAGACCAAAGACACGGAAGGGACTCCTGGGAAACCATCAGGTCCGATGCCACCAACTGCCCCAGCCAGGCTCAGCTCTTCCTGCTTCCAGCAGGAACGGCAATTGCAACGCTCCTTCACAGACAGCACGTCTCATCCTCCTGTGGAGCCTGTGAAAACACACCCCTTGTCCATCCTCTTCACCCCATCTGCATGAGAAACTCACAGAGACTTCAGGCTTCTCTTGGAAGCACAGTGGAAATAAGGTGCCTGCTTCGAACACGGGGTTTTCTGCTCTGCTGAGACACATGCCATGGTTATTGCAGCTCTAAGGTCACAGAAGTGCAGCTGTGTAAAACTGTCCCTGGACTACTTTTTTCAAGCTGGAAGCCTGTCGCCAGCCCTGCAGCTGTTACATGGAGTCTTTTCTATGTTTATTTATCTTCCTTCCCTCTCCCCCCATCTCTGAAGTATTTTCTTCAAAATCCCAAGACACTCACCCAGTGTGTCAAAGAATGAATTGTGTTCCTGGTGGACTATGGGTCATTTTTCATCATATCCAGTGTGGCAATGCAGGGCAGATGCTTAGTGATTCGAGTTACAGTTCAGACAACACTAATCAGTCTGATCTGTGAAGAAACTCCCGGTCTTTCAAAACAATCACATGGTTTCCACCAGCAGATGATATCGCAACAGGAGTATGTGTTTTTGGATTTCTTCACACTATGACACTGCTGGAAAAACAAACACTTCATGACCTCAGGATAAAGAAGGGAGGGAACTAAAAAAACCTCCAATAAACAAACGACAATCCTCCTCCCGTATGCTTTAGGAGTCTCCTTCCCCTGCTCCCTTTCTCACTTTCAGTATTTGCAGCTGGATCTGCGCACGTCTCTGGTGAGCTCAGAGGTCGCAGCACCAGGCAAGCAGCTTGGTAAAGCCTCATTTGCAGCCTGAATACCGATCCAGGTCTCAGCAGACATGAAAACCATTGCCCAGGATGACCACTGACCCTGCTAACGGGCTGCTTTCCGTACGCCGCAGGAAAAAAAAGAGACCAGCTCTACTACTGCAAGGTATCTACAAAGCCAGAAGCAGCCTTCCTGTTCCTTCTTACTGGCACCAAACAAGACGGAGGTATATTAAATGTGGCTTTTTTTTTCTTCTCCAGAGAGGAGACACTGCCTAGCAGAAGCAGCAGCTTCTCAGCAAAGCAGCTCTCAAGCGCTCTCATCCAAGCTGCGTTGCTCTGACCGCATTTTGCCAACACCGCTGAGAAGCTTCGAGCCAGTGCCAAAAGGTTACAGCACTTTCTATGCCTTGCATGAATTTTTCACAGCACTGCACCAGTCCAGATAGCTCAGATAGCTCCAGCTTTCATTCAAGAGAGCTGGCTCACCAGCCACCCCCCCAAAAAGCCAGCAAAGACATAAACTTCCACGCTGTTCCTGGGAGTCCCACAGCTATGGGTTTATCACATGGAAGCAGAACAGCGTTCTGGCTTGTTTATGGCTTCATAGGCAAAGACCAGACCCAGAGACAGGACAGGAGTAAGGAGTGAAAATCGGTGGAAGATCCCGAGAGAAGTACATGTCCTGATCTGGAGCAGTTGACTCCCACCCATCCTATAGCACAGCACGGTGGCAAGGCAGTGTCACTTAGCAATTTTTAGATGGCATTTAAGACAGTCTCTCCCTACAGGATAAATGGGATTTTGCGTTCTAGAAATATGTTGGCGAAATGTTCCTGACAGTTTATCTCCTGTTCTCAGTGTAGGAAGATGTCGTAGGCTAATTTCCTGACAACGCACTCTAAAACAGACCAGGAAACCAGCAGATTTCTCCTTTCAGTTGTATCTGTAGGAAAGGGATTTCTTTGTTTCACTCACTGTGTTTTCCTGTGCCACTGTTTTAGAAACCCAGGCACCTAGTCCTGTAGACACTGTTGACACCAGAAGACTTAAATGCTTCAGAAATCTTGTGCTTTTGTACTCACAGGGAGCTATGTTCCTGAGTCACCTTTGGGGCATTTACCCACGATTAGTGAGCCCTTGCTGGAATACTGGAAGCACATCTTGACCTGGACACTGGGACCAAATGGAACTGGCAGGAAGAGAAGGAAAGGGAACTGGTGCATGGAGCACATGGAGTATCGGAGCCGGGAATGCAACCCAGTAGGCAGACGTAATCGGTGCAGGAAAAAGCAGAGAGGGACGAGGAGAGAAAACACAGCCCTGCACACTCTTACACACAAATGTAATCCTTGCTTGCCTGAGAAAATGATTTAATCTTGCAAACCATATGAGGATTCAAAGTAGGTTTCCAAGCTTTCCTCTATATAGAGTTATTAAGACGTAGCATTATTTTCCACATTGTACTGGGACTATCATGCGTTTTCCCAAAGCATTCAGGACTATCAATAAAATGCTGGATTCAAAAGCATGGAAACAATCCACTTTGGTTTTTCCTTTCCATAGATGCCCAGTGCTCTGACCTTAGTAAATGACCTAGATTCCTTGGAGAAGAAATTTAATCACTCGCAGGGAGCCCATGCTGCACAGATCACAATATTTGTTCTCTGATCCAGTCACAAAGACGTCATCAAGCTTACAGCACGCCGACTTCTCATGACTAATCTGCACAGAAATATCATCCAGGAAGCTCTTTACAGAGAACAGGAATGTGCAAATACTATGCTCAGGTTTTCAGCTAAATGGGCATGTGACGCTGTGTTTTAATTTTATGTTAAATGTCCTAGCCAGAAATCTCATGTGGCAGCTGGTTCTGAGAATTCTGTAATATGATAATTAAATGTCTGCCTATAAACAAAAGTGTTTGTATTACAAGTGCTTTCCCATGGCATTTAACTATGCAGCATGAATCAGAGGCAGGCACAGAAGCAGTTTTTCTTGGGTCTAAGCAAGTCTCCCACTGTATCCCAAGAGATGTAGAATGGCAATGTATGATCTTTCCCCAGCACTGTAGCTCAGCACAAACCTAGCAATAAAATTGATTAGGTATCTTACATTTATACAGTATATGTATCTTTTATTCCAAAGAATTCTCAAAGCTACTTACTAACTACATATCTATCTCGGCATTTGAGATTGCTCCTATGTCATGGGTCGATTGCAACAGCAAAGTCTCATATAGATTTTGCAGAGTCTCTGGCTCTTCTTTTGGAAAGAAATGTAAAGACTGGTACCAAAACCTCTGGCAGGAGGAAAAAATTCCTGTGCCGTTAAATCCAGCCACTTCTGGAAGACAGCTGTGTACAGAAACACAGGAGCCCGGGACAGATCATGAGAAAAAGTGCCACAGCCAGCTGGAAGCACATGTTGAATTTGGGTAGCTGGGATATTACCTCCAAGGAGACGTCCACACTACAGGCTTGATCCAAGAAGAGCTCCTCGCTTTCCTAATACACACCAGCCAAAGGCTTGCACAGCAATCTACCAGCAATTTTTCATTACGTAGGTATTGAAAGGTTGGGATAAACCTGACAGCAAAAAGCAATAATACAGGGACTCTGGCTGCCAGCTCTGACAGCGTCTTTGCTCTATTATTTCCACAGACTTTCCAATTTGGATGCAGCTCACAGCCACTGTGGGCTGGACACTACTCTCAGGCTAATAAACCCTCCCCAAATCAACAGAGCAGTGCAGAGGATCCGAACGGCTCCTTGCCATTCCCCCTCCTAGCCGGCTGATCTGCTGCTGAGCCTGAGCTGACCCAGACAAGCAATGCACTTGTGCTCACGTAACCTCGCATGTGAGCTAAAGACCTCTGACAGATAGTAGCGTACTGACCGCACATAACTCTAATAACCACAGGCCTGACTCGGATCTATCGACACCGACCTCACCCCAGTGTAGTGCCACTGATTTCTGCTGAAATACTGCCAAGGTTAGACTGTTTCAGGAGAGTCCAGATGTAAGTTTGCCTACTGAAGGCAGGACTGCATTTTAAGTGAGAACAGATTTAATTAGTGCTATTTGAACGTGATGAGTTGAAGAATTAGGAAAGGGGGGAAATAAAGAAAGACAGAGCTCCAACAACCATAAATTTTAATCTCCCCACTGCAAGCTTAAAAAATGCGGGAGAGTTGAGGAAGGGAAGAGAAATTACCAAAGGGAAATAATGTCTCTCCTAACAAGATAATGCAGGGTTTGGGAAATAAAACCAAATAGAAAAAGCCTGGAGTTAAGAACCCTGCTGCTTAAAAGCAGCACTGAATTCCCATCACTGCGGGTTATAATGGAGTGGTTCTGCTTTGCTTTGTATTTAACATTCTACATTTCACTCCTGTTCACAGATCTCTGTGGAAAGCCAAGTTTTGATGTGGGATTACAGTGCGATGGCTGATGACCACATTAGCCATCTGGTCTCTTGCAAGGTCCGAGCACAAGTCCAGGTCTTTCTCCGCCAAGAGTCGTTGGCTAAATGAAGTGACATTTCTGATTTGCGTGTCAAACTGTTTCCACTACTGCACGCACGTGAGCGTAGCTGCGGTTTGCTGTTTAGCACGGTTGAATTGCGTTCAAGACCTGCAGGAAGAAGACTTCCAGCCGAGACCAGCCGCTAATGGCTCACCTGGCAGAGCTGCCGCCATGGCCTAGGCAGCACTTGCCAAGTTCAGACATGGCCTGTGATGAATGAAGAACACATGCAACAAGTCTAGCCACAGCTAAACAGACCCAAACACCTGGCCAGGAGCCAGCAGATGCAACACCGCACATTTTACAACGCACAGGGAGAGGGAGCGTGATCGTGGATCTCCAGCAACAGTCTAGGCTCAGCATCTTTGCTCGCTTATTTATGGGAAACCTGGTCTGCCCAAGGTTTGCGCTCCAAAGAACTAACTATCCACTGACATCAACTCCAAACGATACCTGAAATTAGACAGAAACACGTTCTAGTAATTGGCAACAGGCAAGAACTTCTATCTGCTTTAAATCAGAGCAGAAGGGAATGAAGCAGTTCCAGGTGGATCTGCTATGTCGTGGAAATGCCTTAAATGCCCAGAGGAGCACAGTATAAAAATGGAAACAGCCCGACATAAAGCCTCTGACGTCAGAGGGACTGTTTCCTCCAGCCTCAGCCAGCTCTAATAAAAATCCACTGAGAAATTCCAGAAGAAGCATTTACTTTGGAGTCCAAAAGACTTATTCTGTGTCTGCTATAAAAACAATTTTGAGAACTTATTTACTGGGGCTGGTGGTAGCTCTGGTGCGCTGCCTAGGGCCTGCTGCCACTGCAGACAGACCCACGGCCTACGGATGGCTGCCCCACCGGTAACCAGCCATCAGCAGTGCACTTGCTCCCCTGCTTGTGGGTAACAAGCAGTAACAGAAATTAATAAAATGCATTTCCTGGAGGCTGCAGCAATCATTCCTTTCTCTCACAACTGCAGCAGGTAAACCCCACATACAAGGGCTACTTCTGTCGCATCATGCCGCTCTGCAGAGCTTCACGGTCACCCATGCATTTCTCTGCGCAACCCCAGGCAGACTCAGTAGCAAGAGGACTGTTACATCTCACAGCTCTCCCTAACCATTAGTCACAATCCTGGATACTTTCCTCATCATCGCATCCCCATTCCTTCTCCAAAAGCCTCGGCTTGCTGACATCTGACCCAGGGCTGGACATTTTCCTCCCCACAGGATGGACCCCCACGGGAGGAACAGACAAGCTATTTAATGGCCTCTGGACATTTTTGTAAGGCATTTGAAAGGTGAAAAAGTAAATAAAACCATCCTGCATGGGGGAACTGCCTGCTTCTCTCTGTGGTGTTCTCCACCGTCTCTTCAGAAAAGCAGACCTGCTGACTGCAAGCCCTGTATCAGGCGAGGAGTTCCCTGCAGAGCACACGTGTACACACACCCAGCCTGCACCGTGCCCACAGCCCTCAGCAAGAAATCAGGCTGACTTCCAGAGTATTTATAGATCTTGAAAAAGAGCCAGAACCCTCTCTCCGAGAGGATGCACAATTTAACATTGTGCAAAGTCATTAAGCCTCACAACACCGACTTGTACAGCCCTGATCTTGTAACGGGGCACGTGAGCAGCCCACCAGACTTCATTAGATTAGTTCACATACAAACAGGCACACTAAAATACCCCTGCAATCCCACCGTGATCAGAAATACAAACCAAAACAACTGCTGACAATGGTACAGACATAAATGTACTCTTAAAGTCAGCCTTTGCTGATGGCAAAGAAGTCCTGTGGCAGACACATGAACTTGCATTTTGCACTGCACAACAGTTCTTCTCTGCTCCTCTCTTTATCAGAAGGAAATATTTTACAGTTTCTTATTTTTATTTTATGTTTTTACTCCATTTTGAAGGACCTCCAGGTTTTAGCCCTCCAACACATGCTATCTCCCATGCAGAAGGCCTTAGCAAACAGCCCCAGCTGTTAACGTGGATGAGGTTGGTGGTCTAAATTAAAATAGTTCTCTTATATGCTTGGGCTTTCTTTAGCCTGTCTGATGGAGGAGATTAAGGCAATGCAAGAGGAAGTAAAAGTTCACAAACGGATGATTTGTCAAGGGATTTCCACAGGTTAGCTTTTATTTAAAGCTTTCTCAATCATCTTATCTTACTGGGCTTTAAAACTGGAACAGTCACCTTGGCACCTACATCTATTCCCTGAAGCGCGGTTATAAAAATGGCTGGGGAGGCCACTTCAGCTACCAGGACACCGACAGCCATCTGCTGTGCTAACGAAGGCAGATAATCAGCAGGCAGTTGGGGCAGCCATCACAACCAGGCTGAAATAACGTCTATGCGCTACAGCCCTTCTCCCAGGAGTCACAGGCACTGGAAGCCAGCAGATCCCAAATTTTCAGCTTCTCACAAGTGGTTTTATCAATCTCTAGCTTGTAAGATAACCTTGAAACATGAATTAAGCCTAACAGGCAATATCTAGTTCTGTCTGCCAAGAGCCTGAGTTACAAGCTCCAAACCCTGAGGTCCCTTAAGCCCCTTCCCAGCAGAGCTGCACCCTCTCACACGGGACTACATGTGCAGCAAGACAAGCAATTTTTAAAATTTGGTCAAGGATGTCAGTCCTCAGAGTTATTTGCACTCTGTTTCCCCATACTATTTGCACACACATGTCTCTACAGGGTCTGAAATTTCTGGACGAAGAGTATTATTTCACTTCCAAGGAATATTACTGCTGGTTAGGTTAGTTAGGTCAATGCTCTGGGAGAGTTTCACTGAACTTATTGGAGCTCTACCAGAGAAGAACCTGACCTGAAATCTCCCAGCTGGGCTTGTGAGTGAAGCCACTGATATGGCTTCATTCAGCCAGACCGTGGGCATCTAACTTCAGGCCCTCTGTTGCACCCGAAAGCCTAAGAGGACCTTTGTGAAAAGCCGGCAAAGAGCAATGCCATAACCTGCCAGCACAAGAAGGCTCACTGGGAGCTACTTCTATGCAGACCATGTCAGCACTATTAGAAATGTTATTTGTTCTTTTCCCTTAACATCTTTCCTGCAGTCTGAGCAAACTGCATTTCATCGCTGCCCACTACTGCTTTAACAAAACCAAGTTCTTTTAATTAAAAAGTGGGTATAAAGCCTGAAACCCCAAGCGATGGCTAGAGAGACAGACAGACATATTGACTGAAGGCTCCTCGGCTGTTTCGGTGCTGTGCCATTTTCTGACTCTGTAGCAAAGATCTGTCTCCTGAGTGGCAAGTAGTGAAATGTATTTGATGTCTGTAGTTATCTGCCGCTCAGACTCAAGTCATTCCAAATCATTCCCGGTACCACACCACGGAGATCCTTCTGTGCCACAAGGGACTATATGCATCCAATCTCCATGCATTTACAGTTTGTAACTGTAGCTGTCTACTAATGCTCTGCATATGGGCTTGAAAGAACATTATTGACAGCATATTGCTTAAACTGGGTGAGAAACTACTTCTCAACCTGTTTTCAACCTCCTAATTCAGCAGTGTCCAAATTAATTTTATGATAATCTCATGCATCAATAAATTCAACTCACAGGTGGCTGACAGAACCCAAGATTTTGAAAATTATGTGCATTCCCCTTCAGGGAACAGACACGGGCAGAAGCAAAGGCTTGATTGCAGCCTGTGTATTTTTAGACACGTTAATTAAATCTGCCACATCATTTTAGATAGATGGCTCTGCAACTTTAATCCCAAGGTGCTGCCTTTCAGAGGGATTCCTGCGGGAGTCAATTATATTTTGTTTGCATAGTGTTAACAGGTGGTACCTGCAACTCTAAACTCCGGGCATGGAAATGAAAATCCAAAGAGCAAATTCTGTTCACTTCACTAAAACAAATGTAATTGCAAGCAAATATCCAAAAGCCCTGCTGGGATAGATTACCTTTCCCAAACTCCCCAGAAATACAGTTTGCCCATCTATCCAAGGCCAACTGCTGGCCAAGCCTGGCTCCTTGCTTAAGGAAAACTAGGACCGGTTCCCCGTTTTCTCCCCAAACCTCACTGCTTCTCATTTCTTCCCCAACATTGGTCTGCCAATGCCTAAGTCTTCCCTCACAGGCATGGGAAACTGATGAATTATCTCTTTCAGCAAAACCTTGGTGAGGTTAAGGAAAAAATAAAACAGAGGGGGACATCTCAGGCACAACATTTTACATACATGTTTGAAGCTCTGACTCTGCTAAGCTAGAATACAGGCATGGCAACAAAGACAGCAATCGAAAGAAGTATTTGTGCATTGGTTGGGATTTTGGAGTTAGATCATACTCACTAATCACTTGGTTAAAAATCCCCTAATTTCAAAGGCCCTGCGACAGTGATGAAGTTACACCTACACCCAGTACAGCAGATGATTACTAGAAGGCACGTACACAATACCCACAACAAGAGTCAGTAGGATTTATCAGGATTGTCAGGATAATGGTGGGTTGGGCTCAAGTACTTTTGAAATAACTTGACATGGTTTCTGCTGCTGTTCAGACAGATTTTAGGCTGACTTGATCTGACAATCAACATCCCACAGTCCTCTCCCTTGATTTTGAGGGGATTTCCCTTCTTGCCTCAGTTTTCCACAGATTTCCTATGTTAAACCTGATCAAGCTCACAGCCCATTTAGCTGAAGAAGGTCCTCTTTACTCTGTGGGCACACAGCAGCAGTTATCTAGTATAAAGATGAGGCCATATTTTGGCTGTTTCTGAATTGCGATGGGGAAAGACTCCTCCCTTGTTTTCCCAGAGTTTGAAGTTTCTGTACTGCATGAACATGTTGCTTACTTCTGACATTTGGCTTTTTTGGTTACTGCATACCACACTCGTGGTTTCTTCTCTGATCAGCCAGTGATGCTTTGTTGAAGCTTTTAAACACTATTATTCGTCTTGATTTATGAGGTGCATGTCTTCTAAGACCACAGGTCTGCTTTGGTATTGTTGACCTCTGTTAAAAGCAATGAGTTTTTGTTCTAAATTCACTGGCAAAGAAGTTGGCTTTACTGTAGAAACCTGACTTTTGGCAGAGAATTTTTTCCGTGTAGATGGTAGAAAGGTTTGATATAGAAGCAGGCACGAGTTAACAGTACAGTCATATCTCTCTAAGTCTTAGTGATTTGGAAGACCTGACAGACAGGACAGGACTGTTCTCTGATAAGGGAATTGTCAAAATAGGCCAGACCCTATCACAGAAATGAGCACGAAAAAGACCAGTGAGGTTACAGAATCCGTCCCTGGGAGGAAGGGCAATATTCCTATTCACCGCTGTACATTTTTCAGTGAACAGAAGTTCAGTTTGACATTATTGTGACTCAGACAGAGAGGCATCCACCACATCCTTTGGGACAGTATTCCAGTATCTGGTGAAAAGTTCAGCCTAAGTTCAACTTTCTCTTAATTACATCCTTTTATCTTTGTTGTATGCTCTTTAGGTCACCATAAGAAAAGTTGCTCTTTTCTTGCCAAAGCAGAATGTACAATAAACCTTTTGCATTTTCTTCTCAATCCTAAAATAAATCTCCCCAAAATATTACTTAATGTTTACCTCTGCTACTTACACATAAAAATTCATTTTTGCTCACATGACCAAGGTCAAGGAACACAGTACAACATACTTCATAAAAGGATGTCCTTGTGATATTTTCAACATAGCCAAATGTGGGAAAGACCACTGCATTTACAGAGCCTCAACTTTCAATCAACAAATCAAAGAGACTCAACCAGACTGTCTGGTGACTTCAGAACAAAACTCAGCCTACATGAAATCAGTGGGAGTTTTGTCACTCGTTTCAATGGAAACGGGTTTTTTCAAATGGAAATCAAATGGATTTCATTAAACAGACTTTCTGTGATTCTCCAGCATCTAGAAGTGACCTGGATTTGGAGTACGTGGACAGAGTTGAGTTGATCCCCACGAAAAACGAAAGCATGCACACAATCTGCAACTTAGAAAAAAACAGCTCCCTGAAAACTGTGGTAGGAGAAGGGTTGGTGCATGATTGCAGGGAATATCCTGTTCTGACGTCAGGCAAGACGCACATCCCTCTCACTTTGTACCTAAGCACATAGCATCTGCTCACAGTTTCTCACGTGGGAGTCAGGTGCATTTTGGTTCCTCAGGCTTCATCTTCCACAGAGGTCCACCAAAGGCCACAGGGTCCATCATGACCATGGACTACCCCAGGTGCCACATGGTGCTTTTTACGGATATTGCATGGTCTTACTCATCCAGGCATTACACAGTTTCCATGTTGTTTGCCCAGTGCCACAAAAAGCAAGGTGACGGAACGTATGTGACAGCATCATGGACCCAGAGATGCCTCTTCCTCTCCAGAGCTCTCTTTTATCCATCCAAATGTTTTTTAGCATATCAGGTCTATCAGAAAGCTGCCCAGAGGTCATTCATACCAGCAAGTCTTCTGGGCTGATTTGTAAGTGGTGTCAAGCAACCCTTTCAGACCCAGAATCCAAATGCCCCAAGAGGCTGTTTCAGGGAGATTTGGAGCAGAGGCATCATTATCTTATCAGCTGTATTGTAATTCTGCCAAGCTCCCCTCATTAGGGTTTCTTTTAGTAAAGGTTCCTCCATACTTAGACCTCAGTTCTACATCATTTTGCCTGCATATCAAAGGGTGAGTTAAAAGCTTCATCAAGTGGGAAGGCAGATGCATACATGCAAACACAAATGGCAAGTCCTCTGTACTTCACTGACTTCAAGATCTGAGGGCCATGAAAAATCAGAACAAAACCAGGGGACTGAAGTGCCCAGCCAAATTACATCTGTCTTCACACTAAGATTCTCACAGAGGTACCTGAAAACCCTGTCATCCCAACACACTTAATTGTTAAAAAGAAGAATGAGGATGAAGCCACAAGTCTATGTCACCCACAGTATGATTTCAGGCCAGTTCCTGGCTCACGTTTATCGTCAGCACTGAAGAATGGGCCCCAAACCATTGAGGTTCATTCCCTTGAATCCAGATTTTTATTCCCATTCCCACTTCACACAGCCGCTGGAGCTGAGGTTCAGGTTTGATTCATTACAGACAGGAGACTTGGGGTGATCTGGACTAGACTTCAAGGACTGAGCCACTTCTTTATTCTGCACTTTAACTGAAACAAGAATATCATCTGAAAGACTCTCCCTTCGACTTGCTTTCTCTGTCTTCAGTGGAAGGGCACACACACTATTAACAGATGGAGCTTATTTAATTTAATAAAGGCTGATTTTAATCAGACTTAGAGTCCATAGCAATTAACAATGAAGTCCTCAGTTTCTGCAGAGGTCATCAGCCGTTTCTCTCCCACACAGCTGGGAGAGACATGGTGGGGTGTAGGGAGGTGACAGCCAACCCACACTGGCCTGTGTGCCTGGATCAGGGAACAGCAACACGTTCCCTGCGCGCTGTTCAAGGAGAGCAAGCCTCAGAAATAGTCCATCCAGTGAAAAGTACTGCCCAGACCCGAAAACACTCTGCATCGGGATAAGGCTTTTTCCTGAGCATGTTAAAAAGCTGCACACGCACCTGATATCCCACACAGGAAACTAATGCAGAGAGGCTGGGCTGTGAAAATGTAGCTTCCCAAGTATTTATGAGCTTTAGCTATATACATGTTTATACATAGCATCCTGCACACAGGCTTATGCTTGAGGGCCAACAGACGCCTGGGGCCACGCTTGCAAACCTCCTCAACGTGCCCTTCTTCACCGACATGCCACCGACAGACAGCCCAGCTACAGGCAGAATCAAATACGGTCATCAAGCAAAGGCAGCATGAGAGCCACATTTCTGCACCGAAAACCCACAGCCTGCTTTGCGCAACTGCTGAAAAAAACCCCACCAAGCTACAGCAGTTTTCAGAGGCTGAGCAACTCAAATCTTCAGGTCATTTCTGAGATGACTTTGCAAGCTTAGCTACTCCTGCTAAGCGACCTGCCTAAATCACACCAGCAGTTATTATCCTGCCTGGTCCCCTGGCACTCGCTCTTCTCCGCTTTGAATAAATTTTCTTCCCAGTAATTCCACTGTTACAGTCAGTGAAAAAAACCCACCAATATTCAAGACCAAGAAGAAGGCTTTTGAAATAGCAAATGAGAGAAATTACCGTCCCAAAGAGAATATGAAGAAAACCAACAGTGAGAACTGTAAATACTATAAATTTGCTCCCTGTTTTCCCACTACATTAATAATGTTATGATGAATGTCCACAAATCTGTGTATTTTAAATGCCTGAGAACGACAGGGATTGTAAAGCTGACCTATTCCTTTGCCGAGTCTTTGATTTCTGCATTATGCTTCCAACAGCTTATGAAAAATGTAATATAAAGCTCTAGATGGTAAACTGAATTCTGTTTTTTCCAGCATTCAACACAATTCAAAGCATAAAAACAAAGCACAAGGTGGTATTTTCCCCTTTTGTACAGGTACACATCTTTTCCTCTAAAACAACAGCAAAAGGAAACCTTTCCTTTCTGCTGCCTTGCTCCCCTGTCTAGGAAGTAAAGGAGAGGTGCTGTTGTCCCATTAAACACCATGTCAACCCACTCCGATAAGGCAGGCTGGCCTCTTGAATTTGCATGTGAAAATTACCCTGCTTCAGCTCTGGAAATTATGCTTGTAGGTGTAAAGAGAGTAGCTTTGCTGCTTTGAAGTTCGCAAGGCAGCAACAATGAAGGCAGGAATTAACTCGATACCGATTGCCAGCTCTTGGGCTCCTCCACATCAGACTTTTGAACACAGAACAGAAACACACCGAACAGCCAGGTTACATTGCTTTTTGCGATCCAAAGCCCTCAAAGAGAGGAGACGAAAGCTGTATTTGTTCCTGGAGCCCAGCCTTTCCTCTGAGCTGTCTGTTACTGACTCAGGCTTGTGTTGGAAAAATACATCTTCAGACAAGTGCCAACATCAAACACACAAGAGATTTTACAGGTACACGTATTGAGGCCTCTCTGTGAAGTGCTGTTTCCCAATGAAAGCATGACCAGGGGAATGCACTGGAATATTTTAATAATAAGAAGGGCACTTACACTCTTCTCTAGGCTGCTATCAAACATGGGCTAACATCTTTCTTTTTTTTTTTTTTTTGCTAATGGCCCCTTAATGATCATCACAAAGTTCTAACTTGGATCCTGCACCAGGAAATCACTTAAGCATGCACTTAATTCCATCTTCATTTATACAAGCAAACAAACAAACAAACAGGCTGGTGCTTCACATACTGTAAGCATAACCCATACTGAAATAGCTAGTTATGCACTTCCCCAAAAAGGGAATGCAATGCCAAAAAATAATCATGAAATCCACCATCTTTGGAGCAAAAGGCATCCGTTAACAAATGCGCCAACAGCTTTGCCCAGCAGTGAGGAGGGGACGGCACATCCCAAGGCTGCTGGCTAGATACACTCTCAAAGCAGACAGCCATAAGATGGAGCTTCAGTGGTTTATGCAGGCCTTGTTGGTCCCCTAGCCTAACCCATGCCCTTCTGCAGGGGCAAGAAACTTAACATAAAGAACCCTGGCAAGGATGTGCCTTGCTCTCTGTAGTCCTAATTTCTTGAGGACTTCTGCATGGCTCTGTAATGGATATCAGTCTTCCTGGTGCTCTCTGTACTTGATAAATGCCACTGAAATGAAGACCACCTAGAAAATAGCTGAGAAAGGCTTGCGTCCACATTGATATTTTTCTCCTCCGGTCCCTGAATACTCAGTGTATCCTGCAGCTGTGACTTATATATACACGAACAATTGCGTCTCAAACAGAAGAAAAAATAAAACCATGCAGAGGGAAAATTAAATTAGTCCTTGATATTTTAATAATGATCCCTGAAAGACAACTTATTGGATCAGTGTCTCTGTATCTGTCTCAGTTTATGAAATTAAAACCTTTGCAAGATTTTATAACTAGAGGAGGAGGAGTTTTGGGGGAAAATATACACCTCTAGCCTATAATTCTGCATTTTTCCTTTTTAGAATTTCCTCAAGCTAAAGAGGAAGAATATTATAAATTAGATAATTCTGTAGCTCGAAGAGTATGCTCCAGAGTCCAGTCCCATCAATAAGCAGTATATTTCCTGACCATACATATCACATAAGTTTTGAAAATGTAGTAATTAGAGTCAAATAAGCCAATCAAATGAGAAATGTGCTGAAACACTGCCCAAAATCTGCAATAAACTGCCATAAACTGACCGCTTGCTACCTTCTACTTTGCTCAGTGTTTGCTCTCACCCATCACAACGTCCCTGCTGAAGGCTGTTAGTGAATATCATTCCCTGAAGATCAGACAGCCTCTCGCTGGCAGCCCACCTCCCTTCTTGGCCATCATTTGCCTATTTGTTCTTGTGTTTACCTTTGATGTATTCTTGACAGCAATTC
>Ga0181612_147117_pt1 | contig 24269 bp, 23 predicted proteins | sample HoacroProtozoa21_FD_119630 | JGI IMG/M metagenome (GOLD analysis project Ga0181612, IMG submission 119630) | Hoatzin crop microbial communities from Cojedes, Venezuel. Combined Assembly of Gp0051906, Gp0051904, Gp0051908
GCCGAGACCTGAGTGTTGGCAGGTGTTAGAGACATGAAGGATCTCTCAGATGTATTTTCCTTCCTTGATTTCCCATGTGGGCTTTAAATTGAGTCGTATCGGTGTGTGTTTAAGGCGGCTGACTCTTGCTTTCTCAGGTAGCAGCAATCAGTTCTGCTCCAGTTAGGATGGCTCTCCACGGTCCCTTAGCCAGGTCGGGAGGTATTTAGAGGGAGGGAGAAATCATCCCTGCAAATACTGTTTCAGGCTGAGTCAATATAGACCAATGATATCAGGAGAGCTGAGGAACCATGGACTCTCCTCCATCTCAGGAAGTCTGTCTTTCTCAAGTGAGATGCAGTGTGCATCAAACACTGTTTTGTGGAGAACATCCCTGCTCTGTTTCCAAATGCTTCTCTCATCCTCATGCCAACTGTGCAAATGGAAGTAACATGCACCCGTGCACAGACATCTTTGTCTTAAATTTTTAAGACAGTCTTAAACTGTCTTAAATATTTTTTCTTAAAGACAGAGCTGCCCGGTAACCGTTAGCAAGTCCTCAGCATGCAGGATCATGGTCAGGAGGAGTGTGAAGGCTGGAAGCACCCGATGAAGCCCCATTGTCCCTGGTTTGGGGCAGACCTGCCATGGCAATCTAGTAGCTACAATGCAAACGCCGCCTTTGGCTGCTTCCACGGGGTCTGGTTTGTTGAAAACAAAATGTAAAAAAAAAAAGAGCACAGATGAGATTTGGGGAGTACTTATTGAACTCTGTTTTGGAAGCCAGTGGGAGGAGGTGAGCCTGGCCCTGCGCAGGGGTGTTGGACCTCCCATGGTCTCTTGCAAGGTGTCTGCCCCCTTCTCTCTCCATCTTTTTCCCTCTCTATTTTTTAAGAAGTGGCCAGGCATCGCTTGCCTTCCTCTGCCCACCTTCTCTGAGCTGCTCCTGCTGCTGCTCACACTTATTGCCCTGAAGCTGGTTTTCTTTAGTGTGCCCGGCAGAGTTTTTGCAGCGATGCGGTAGCAGTTGTGTGGTCAGAGAGGTACTATTTGATCAATTTTCGGGCATGAGAATTTGTTTTTCCAGAGCTCAGTGCACAGAAGTCTGGTTCCAGTTACGCACTGAGGGCTGTGCTTTGCACAAGTGAGTTTTGAAGCATTTCCAATGCGTGGCCATTCAGATCTGTAAAGCAGTTTAGATCAAGAGCATTACAGAAAAGACAAACATTGCTACCGGTAAATATTAGCTCCCTTTTTTTTTTTCTGGCAAACAGACTCTAAATCTGTCCACTGTGCCCTGCCATTCTGCACCAGAGAAAGGGAGAAAAAGAGAGGGGAGAAACTGGGAATTCATATTCATTTACAATTTCTGCCCAGATTGTTTCTAAGTACGAAGACCTTCAGGCACAAGTCTAGCTTGCACAGGACATAGTGTGGTGTGTCTCCAGTCCCTAGGGGTGAGCAACAGGAAGAGAATTAATAATCATCTTGGATTGTAGGCTTTTAGTTAAAATGAACCTCTCTGTCTTGTCTAAAATGCTTTTTAAAGCCAGAACAAGTTTGAATGGTTAAACAACAGGGCTGCATCCGCATCAGATGCAGAATAAATTCTGTACCCAGCAGCACTGACGAGATTATTTTGAAAAGTCAATACTTTGTGTGGTGATCATTTGAGAGGCAAAACACTGCCCGTTATTTTTTTCCCCTCTCTCTTTACAGTCTGCACGTGGAAGCTGCAGGGAACATCATTTCAGGCAGCGCTAACGCATTGCCTGTGCAAGGAGATCGGGAAGCTCTGTCTTGCATGAGGGGAGGGCACTGTATCATCCGCTCAGCCGTGGTGCCCGTTCATCACATTAGATATCACCCGGTGTAATTCACCGCTGTTCGGGGGGAGGCTGGTTGATTTGGGATAAATAAGGCTGCTTTGCAGGAGCAGGGAGACCAGAATACCAACGTGGTGCTTCGGGCTGGGGAGATGCTGCTCAGAGATCTCATTTTTCCACTGTAGAGCCGTCTCCGTAGTTTTTTTGGGGGGCAGCCGTAGGACTGCAGAGGTAGGTCCTGTGAATGGAGCAGCTCAGCAACCCCTCGTGTTTTTAGGCTTGGGAAAACCTTTTTTATCTCCGCTGGCTTCCACACAGCTTTGCTCAGGAGGAAGAACACGTTGGTTTTTGTGACCTTTAGTGGATGAGTAGGTACAGCCAAAGCTACATCCCGCAGCGCCCGCATGGAAAGATGGAGGGGTAGGCAAGGACAGGCCAGAGTCACCAGAAACCCCTGTGCTCCAGAGCCACCAAGCTCAGTGCACCAAAGGGCATCTGGTTCCCTGGATGCAGGAGAAATAGAGCAAGGGCCAACACCCAGCTGTGCAGTACTGCATCCGGCACTGGCCTGGGGAGGGGGCTCAGGGGGGTGAAGAGGGGCTGAGAGGCGGGTGCGAACGCGGGATGGCAGAGGGACGTGGCTGGGATGGGACACAGTGGTTTTGTCCTCCCGCCATGGCTGCTGATGCTTTAATGATTTGCTGTGCAAAACCGCCCATCCGTAATCTTGTTTGCAGTGGTGACTGCAAAATGCAACAGCGTCCCGGGGGAGAGATCTGGCTTTTCATGATCTGTTCAATCAATTAGCACTTTAATAGAGTGAAATGAAGGAGAAAATGTGTGGGAACCTCGGTGGCACAGGGCAGGGTACGGAGAAGCCGTGGTGGGCAGTGGTGTGGGAGGGAAGGCAGAGGCCGAGGATGCGGTGTCGGAGGCACGCTACCGGTGAGGTGTGTGAGCGGTGTGTGCCTCCAGTGGCACCTGGCTCTCCAGAAAGACAGTTTTGCTTAGAGAGGGATTTTTCTTTATGAAGTCCAGTAGATAAACCCAATGCAATTTGTCCCTATATGTGAGTTTTCTCCTCTTGGCCCTGCAGAGGAGTTAATTTGATGATGGCAAATTAGCTTTGCCAGAGTTGTGGAGGAAGTGTTTGTGCCTCCCTGCGCAATTTCACGTGGTAACAGCTCCAACCACCCCCCACCCCACCACAGACCATGGCAGGGCCAGCCGGATGTGGGGTGTGCGTGGCCTCCCCTCCTCACCCTCCTCCTCCTCCTGGGCTGGTGCAGCCCCTCCATACGCGTGTGGGATATTGCTAAACCTCAGGAGGGACCATTTGACGTCTTGTGCCGTAATCACTTGTCGGTAGTGAGCTGCTCTGCTGCAAATACCCCTTCATCTTGGGATTGCAGGTGCTGCTGTTTCAGCCTTTCAATGAATCATCTCAAATCGACTTCTGCAGATGAAGAAGATTAGTTTTGTAGTTCAGGCTACTGGGTGATGCCTGGGGTCAGTGGTGGTTCCTGGCAGGACAGGTGGGCAGAGTGCATGTAGCTGAGAGTGGGTAAGGAACTGCTGTTGTACTGCTGCTTGGAGAGGAAGCTGAGATTCAGGGAGGAAGGACAGCTTAACAGTATGTGCAGCCTTAGTGCCCGTGTTAGCGGCCTCCCTTTTGGTGACTACTTTGGGGTTGAAATCAGGAAATGCTGCAGCTGAAAGTGTGGGTGCCAAAACTTCGTGGATGGGGTCCAGAATGGGCAGCTGGGGCTATACCATTGCACCACGCACATCCCCTCACCCATGCACGTCCTCTTCCACCAGACAAAACTCTCCACCCCCAGCAATATTTGCAGTGTTAGCAACAATGTGGGTGCCCCCTTTTTGGTTGTTGAACCTGGAATATCTTAAAGTGATTTCCACAGCAAAGAAGTTCTGTACTTCTCAAAGATCTACCCTTTCTTGGGTTTCCCAAGCTGGATGCCAGCAAACTGAAGGACTGGTTGAAAATCTTGGCATTGCCTCTCCCGCAGAAACCACTGCAATTTGGCCTGGGAGCCAAGGCAGACACCTTTCCCTTCGCAGCTAATACTGGACTCTGCTCAGATGGAGTCATGAAATTCACCTGGCACCAATAGCTTCAGCATCCTGAACACATTTCCAGTTTCAGAAATTAAATGTGTCCTGCAATATCTGTTCCTGCATTTTAGATTTGATGTGTGGTTTCCTTCTATCCAGTTTTAAAATGTTGTGAGATTTCCCATTACAAGGGCACAGATGCCTGTGTTGCGCTGATGACCAGAGTGACTCTGGCCACGGGGCTGGTGAGGACAGTGTGCAGTTCATCTCAGCTAACCTGGGACACTGATTAGACTCCCTTTGGAGTTAACAGAGGCTAATAGTCACTTCTAGGGTGCAATTCACAGGATCTGCTTTAGGCATTAACCTCGGGAAGAAATGCATCATGCTTTAGAAGTGCCAATTTTTCTCCATTTGGTATAACGAAAGTCTAGAAGAGTGGCTGAGATGGAGACGTGTACACTGGGGACAGCTAAATGTCATCTGTTGAGTCCCACCAAGGGTTTCACCAGCTCTGCCGGTGCTGAGGCTGTTATCAGTGGAAGCAGAACAGTTCTGGTTGCCTCATTAAATCTTCTTTTGTTGACAAAGACATTCCCACTGTGTACATGGCACTCAATAGTTGTCACAACACAGTGAAAGCTGAACGCTTGCAGGTGATAAATTCATCAACAAGAGACTCCTCTTTGTCTGTAGTCTGGGTATCCAGCCCAGAAGCGCTGTCACAGCCTCTGGTGGAGACATGAACATTGGAGAGGTTTGTGGCCTCGGTTGTGGTGGTAAGGCTGTCCCTGGACAGTGAGACTGTAACCCCCTTCCAGTGTATGAAGTGGGCAGGAGTGAGCAATAGTGTTTGAGTGGCCTCATTTGCATCTGTTTCTGTGAAGGCACCGCATTTTCACCAGTACACAGCTTTCTCTTTAACACAATCAGTTCTGCAAAGTCACCAGGATCAAAGTTAGGCCTCAAAACTGGAGACACTGGAAATGATAAAGTTTTGAAAGCACTTGTGAACCACAGCAGGACTGGTATCAAAAGCAGGAGAAAAGCAAGACTTCATTGTCGGACTGTGTTTTGTAGCTTCAGCCAGCTTACGTGTGCATTCAGCCTTCAGAAACACGCTGCAGCTGTGGTTCAGAGTCGATTTAAAGCAGGCAGTTTATATCAAGAGGCATCCTGCCTCCTGGATGACAGTGTACAACCGTCCTGGCAGGAGGTGATCTGGCTTTGTGCACGGTCTGCAGCACTCCACGTACATATACTCCAGCCAGGTCTTACAGTACAGAGGTCATTTTTCCTATGCTAGCTTATATATAAACTCAGTCTGTGTCTCTGCGTGTCACTGGGATTTTTTTGCCCCTGCCTGATGGGTGGAATAGGAATTGCACTGTGGTTTGCTCAGTGATTTGCTTAGAAACGTAAGGAGCGGTGTGTAGGAAAGGTAAACGCGTGTGATCATTGTCTGGTGTGTACGTGGCTGCCTGGAACATGAGAGAACGTCTTGCTTGTTGTGGACTCCTTGCTGCAGGGGGTCAGACTCCCCAGCACCTCTGAGTGCCAGAGTACATCTGGCACTCAGTACAGTGCTGTGCTTGTCGGGGCGGGTGTCTTGTTTTCTTCAATGCACTTTGATGCCTCTGAGAGGCACCGTTGGGTGATGGAGTGGAGGTGGCATGTTTCATGCAGGGGAGTTTCAGGGGCAACAGTTCTGGCTTCAGATCCCATATTGCCTGCACTCCCAACATCAGCAAGGATTTTCCTTCAGAGCAGAGGCTTCACCAGTCCTCAAATCCTAAGCCAGCACCAGATCTCAGGATTCGTCCTTCCTCTGCACAGAGAAAAGGACGTGTAAGGACCTGCAATTCAGGTGTCACCAGAGGACACTGCCTCTGGTTTGCCTGAATACTTCATGTTCTTGTAACTAAATCAGCTCTTGCACTGCACCGCTGTCATTTTGTTGAGGGAAATCTTAATTGACTGTAAGGAAAGTCTGATTTTCATGGAGATCAGAGTTTGGGAATTGTTTAAAACAGACTTGATGGTGGTGACCTTTTTCTATCTCTTTTTTCTAAAGAATCCCCACTTTGAAATGGGAATCTGTATAGTGCCCTGCCTCCAAGCCCTGGGTTTCAGTAGAGTAAAAATATTGTGAAAATTTCTCTAAGGTTTTAAAGAGAGGAATAAGAGGGAAAACCAGGAAAAATGACACCCCATCGCTCATAAACAAACAAAGAAGTGTTGGCAACTGTTCGCAACAAACAAATGTGTTCAGAAAGAAAAACGACCTTTTATGCAAAAGAAAAGCTAAAAATAGGACTTACTTTCTTGAAAAAAAAGAAAGAGAGTAGGAAAGACAGACCTCTGAAAAATGCAAATGGAGAGCTGCGAAGGACCACAGCGGTGGGGGTGGTGGATAGCTCAGGCAATGGCCAAGATTCGTTAGCGCGAGCCAGATGAGCGGTGGATGCTGTGGCAGTGAGGAAGGACCTCCAGGTCCTGGCCGCCAGACAATTTCTACAGCACAGTGTATAACTCACATTCTCCCAGAAGGTATCCAAGATTTTCAGCGCAGTTTGCTGGAGTCTGACATCTGAAGCCAAAAGAAAGCTACCTGGTACCATTGAGCCCTAAGTGACGCCTGGGATAGATTTTATGCTTCTCAGCTGTATCAGCAAAATACCTCATGTTACAGCCCTGAAGCGGCTGGCGGCCGTGGCCAGCAGCAGCTGTTGGAGCATCTCGGTGCCTCTTTCAGGCTGCAGCAACAAGGTGCCAAGAGCTGCCGGGTTTCTGCTTGTGCAGAGGCACGAGGAGCAGCTCATGCTGGGAATTGCCTGTGGAGGAGAGGGATGTTCACCAGCTGCCTGTGATTTGCAGTGGTGGCTGTCCCTGGCATGCCCCCCAACCTTCACCTCTGTGGTGTTCGCCCCCCAGCACAGGATACGCTCTTGCTGTCCCAGACCGGTGTTTCTAAGCAGCAATGGTGGCGGGCAAATTTGGTGGCCCTAGCAGACAGTTCTCCAGTCAACAGCCATCTTGAGCTGCCATCAGGATGGAGATGTTTCCTTGGCTGTCACAGTGGACATGTTTCCCTGGCCATCAGGGTGAAGGTATTTCCCTGGCCATCAGAATGGAGATGCCCTGGCCGTGCTGCAGACACAGCCAGCTCCATCCTGCCCCTGCCTCCTGCCCTCCACCAGCACTGAGGGCAGAGGAAGATGGGGACATGGCTATCTAATGGCCACTGGCGGCCCTGAAACTGTTTCTCTCCATGCTGCCTTGCTGATCTCTCTGCATGCCAGGAGATGGGACAGGTTCTGGGCCACACACCTCCCTCCCATTCCCTTAGGGTCCGCACAAGCTCCTGCCTTGGTTTCTCCAAGAACTTGTGCCCTGAGTGCTGCCAACAGGCCTGCTGCACTTTGGTTTCATTTTTTTTCCTGTTTGGCAAGAATTTCGTGGATTGATCGGTGATGTGTGGGTGCTGTGAACATCACCTCTCCCTGCAAACCCTGTGCCACCAGGCTGGCTGAGCCAAACAGGCTCTGGTAGCCCCTTCCCCAAGGTCTGACTTTATTAATACAGTTTTCCAGCAGAGCCATATTGTAGTTTTACCGAGTGGGTGGAACGATGCTGATTTTCAGGAGAAATCCCTTAAGGTCTTTTTTCAAACAAATTTGCTGGTTCGTTGAGAAGCTATTTCTTTGTGTGCTTTCTGCACCGTCATTTGACTATCTGTGGAGGTTTGAATATATTTCTGTGCTGGCGAAGATAGAAATCTTACATGCTGAGACGCATGCAGTCTCCAGCGCTCGTAGTCCTCATGTAGTCTGTAGTGCCACAGGGGAAATTTTTTTACTATTACTGTCAAGTGACACACAACACTATAAACTGGTAATTAAAATAAATAATTATGTAACCCAGTACATTTACTCACACTCAAGAAAATGTATCAGGGTGTAGATGCTTATGGCAGAAGTCCAGAGAAACCTGAGAAAGTTGGTGGAAGTATTCAATATATGTGTGAGCTTGGTGGGAAGCGTTCAAAACTGATTTTGACCCCTTTCTCATGGAAATAAGTAGATCTACTATGTCTGTTCAAAATGAGCCAGGATGGTGTTGGAGTTCCCCCTGGAGATGTATTCTAATGTCCAGCTTTCTTATGCTGAGCAGAGACACAAACCTCAGGAGATAACGCAGCAAGGTCCACAGGTAGAGTTCATGGAAATGCCTCTATTTTTGGAGCAGAGCGTAGGAGACAGTTGACTTACCCTGGAGGAGAGGTGGGGGAAAAAAAACAATCATATAACAAAGATTTGCATGTTTTTAATCTCTTTCTACTCTTGCTGAGTGTGTTAGTTGAGATGTTTTTTCCCTGGAGACTGTCTTGCTCATGGGATTATTAGTACAAGATGTCGCTGTCAATCCATCAGCTCACCCTGTGTACACAAAGCTCCAATTTCTTCGAACTTTTGGAATTGACAGAGGAATGAAAAGGCAAATAAAATAAATTGATGCTTTTTAGGGGGGCAGAATCTGTCACAAAGCAGACAGGCTGTACGCAGGTGCCAGACTTCAGGGCTTTCAGGAACTGCCATCCCCTGTGAAGAAAACCCCATGAACCTCAGCTTCCAGCACTAGTGTCTTTTGTATTAAGAGACAACTGAGCTAATGTTAATATTTATTATATGGCTAACTGGCACGTGGGCACACGTTTTCACAAAATTAGCCAGTGTGGTAGGTTAAAATAGATGCTTTCTCCAATACTAGCTTCTTCTTGCTACATATCAGCTCTACCCTTGAGTTTTTCTAATGTCACATCTTTGTTACAGACTGTCGTGAAAACTCTGCTGAACTCCCAACTCAGAAATGCTCTTGTAGCTATTCAAATCGCCTTCAGTAGACTGTATTTCTTTTTCCTACTGACACTCAAAAGTGCTTGAATCCCAAGGGCAGTTTCAGAGCAGAAGTGGAATATATTGTAATTGTAGAATCAAATGACAATGAAACCCTCCAGGAATTGCTGGTTCAGCTCAGGAAAGGTGTGCACTGGAGTGCTGCAGGAAGAGAACACCTTTTGCCCAGGATTTTTGTTAGTTTGTTAACTTTGTAAGATGTTTAGGAAAACACGAAGAAACCATTATGATGATGGTATATCCAGGCAGGTGGAGAGGGACCTCAAGTCTGGTCCTGGTGTGTCCGGAGCCAAAGGAGGCTTTGCCTTATTTTGCCTCATCTGTAGATTTGCTCGGCTTCGTGTTTCTTCCTACGCAGGATAGGGCTCACTTCACTTCCATGTAAGCACTTGGTTTAGGGAAAAAATCATCAGTTTAATGCTACATGTGCCTCAGACTAAAGACTTTGAAACAGATGAATAAGAGAGCAAGCAAACTCATGTGGGACAGGGCTGGAGAATGGATCAGTCCAAAATATCAGCCCCAAGCAGCCTTCTGGGCTGGAGGGAGATGCGTGCCAGCTATGCTGGGTCAAACTTTTGGGGCTTGCTCTCAGCTTGCTGAGATTATTGACTTAACTTTGCATCTTTTTGATTCGTGCTGGACATAGCAGCACAGGCAGAGAAACACTGGCATAAATCGTTCAAGATTGGGACCTTAGGAACCAAGGGAAGAGCTGAGTCTTGGCTATTTGTGCTGTGCTCCTTCCTCCCCTGCTGAAATGGTGTTTTTATGTAGGATAGCTGTGTAATACCTTAGAGAATAGTTACACTAATGATTAGAGATAATAAAAATGTTTTTGCAAATCCAATTCTATTGAAAAATTACTCTTTGCTTTTTTCAAAGTGAAACTTCCATCAGACTCTTTGAAATTGCCCTTATTCCCAGAATTTGTGCATCATTTTTATGGAATATGTGCCTATTTTTTATCAATATGTTTTTAAATGGTTTTTACTCACAAATAACAGGGCATTCTTATTTATCTGGAACATGTTTTTCAGCAAACAAATCAAACAGGTTTTCTATTATATCATTTGTAACAGAAAATGGATCCATTTCTGACCTGGCCAAATGAAAATGAGTATTTGATGTGGGCTTTTCCATTTTTTAAACTCATAGTAATTCATCGTGTACAACTGTCGGGCGTAGCTTTTTGGTTGCTACACATTGCCTGGCTGCTACCAAACCAGTAGAAATGCACCTCCCTTAGGGCAGGTATCTCTACAACTGATGGCAGATACTTGCAAATCTTGCTGTACTAGTGGCTTTTTGAGTGCATTTTTTTCTGTTGTTGTGGCAAATTGTTCTCTCTACAAAGTTCCTGCAGATCTCTCTGGGTTCCAGTGGGGTAAGGGTGATTATGATCTGTATGCTGAAGAATAATCCCTCCTCTGGCAGCCTGCCTCTTGTTTTGCTGACAGCCCCTCTCTCTGTGACAGGTGTCACTAAGGTTGTTTCTGGCCACGGCCAAGGACAAGGAGGGCTCTGCCTTGGCAGGGGCCGGGGAAGGAGCAGTGCCAGCCCTCGGAGCATGGAAAGGGGAAGGGTTGGGAGAGCCTCAAGCCCTGCCGAGCTCCTCTCATCTGCCCGCACGGGCCGGTCTGATTGCTTTGGAGACAGCTGACTGTTGATTGCTGTACAGGAATTAAATTAGGTGAGTTAAAAACCCGTATCAATCACCGTCATGCATACTTGCATATGAAACATAGACTCAAAAGGTTTATGGTAATCAGCGTGGAGTGGCTGATTAAAGTCCATTAAAATTCACTAGAAAAAATTCTAATCCTCTCTCTCCACTTCCACCCCGGCTCTTTTCCGTGTTTGATAATCGCTGCTGACTTCACTTATCATCCCCGACAAAGTGCCCCGGGATCGGACATGTTACTGCTGGCGTCGCGACAGCCCGAGTACATGCTGTACATGCATGTAGACGCAGATGGGAAGCGAAGGTAGGAACGATTTGATTTATAGCAGACAAAGCATGGAATCTGTGGGAAGAAACATGCTGAAAGTGGTCTCTCGTGCTTGTGCATCCAGGGACATAGAAGAAATACAGATGATGATAAAATTTTAATTAGAACGGGAATGGATGGTTTCAGAAGTCCTGTGGTGTGTGGTTTGTTGCATCTCAGACATTTCCGGTGGATGTGGCATCTTACTTTTAAATATACTCCTTTTTTGCATGTGAAGCAAATATCGTCTCCACTGAGGAGACCGCTTCCAACTTTCCTTCTCTGCATGTGTCTCTTCCACAGCATGCAGAAACATCCCAGTTGTTATTCATGCAAGGTCGTTATGGACCTTGTTACAAGATGATTGCGTTACTGGTGTCTGCACTACTATTGCCTGGCTCTGGCTCTCAGAACCTCCAGGCCTGTCTTGCATGTGCCATTGGATAGACATCTAAATTGCTCCTAGAATTAAATCTCCATCCAGTTAATTTAACACCTGCAAAATTAAATCCTGGGCTTAGAGTCCGTTGATGAAATAGGGTCACAATTGTTAGGTGCTGCCTTCGAGTAGATGCTTGGGCTCTGATGTCTCAGAAATGCCACCACGCCGAGGGCCCCGAGTCAGCTGAAGGCAGGGAGCATCGCTGCCTTACCTGTCACAACACGACCAGCAGCAGATGCTTTTCCAACTCTCAGCTGTTTTTAATGCACCCTGGAGCAGCTGTTAGAGAGCTGAATGGGTAATGGAGGCCCAATTAAGCATTTATGTGGCCTTTTATCTTTCCCACTTGTTATTCTTCCTGATCACGTCAGCAATTTGCCCTTCGTGGCTCTGACGTTGCTGTGTGTGATCTCCCCGTGGTGGCTGCCGGCGTGGTGCTGCACGCCGTGCCCCTGCCGCCGTCACCTGGCTCGTCGTCCCTTCCCCGCCCCGGCGCGGGTCCCTCCGGTCACGCAGCGGGGTTGTGGTGCTCCCGCGCCCAGCTGATCACCTCTCTCCATCGCAGTGTGCAGCGTAGCCCTTGCCTAACGTGCCCTTTACCTTGATCCCCTCAGGGCAGTGGTTTGCGGTCTGTCTGTGCTGGTAGAGCAGTTACGCTGATGCTGTTTTTCGACCGGAGAATGGTATGGTTTTTAACTGGTCAAGTCTTGGACACTCAGTTATCATAATTTCTTCACTAAAAAGGGGAAGACAGGAGGAGTTGTACAAACACCCCTGGATACCTCATCACAGACAGCTGTATGACAGTATACACATGTGTAGAGAAGCTCTCTTTAAAATGCTTTTTTACCATTGAAAAGCTACTGGCCTGAAAGAAGGGAGAGCAGGGCATTAGTGCAGTTCAGCCCCACAGAGACAATCATTCAGCATCCTTGTGTGCTAATAGCATGATTTACTCTTAAAGCTTGTGGTTGCAGGCTGCTTTTGCACAGCATCTGGCCAGTGACTCCTGATCAGCCCCTGAGTGCATGATTGCTTTTGTTTTTCCCCCGTTACTGATCTGTAGATGATTAATACAAAGGTTAGTGTCCGTGGGTCGGTCCTACAAAACACGGCTGATTTGTGTGGCATTCCTGCTGACTTCAGCGAGATCTGCCTTGGGAAGCGCTGCTCCTGCTCCTTGCTTTGTAGGGTGATTTTTAGAAATTATCGTGTTGTTGGAGTCTCTGACCTTGGAGATATTCTAAGCCTGAGTGGACACGGTGCTGGGCAACCTGCTCAAGCTTTGAGCAGGGGGTGGGAAGCGCAGTGGTAGGGGTCCTGCAGGAAAGCAAAGGGTGGGAGGTACCGTCCAAGGCCAGGTTTGGGCACAGGGTTCCAGGGAACTGTATGGGCTCCCGTGTTTCTGCAAAGCTTTCTAGCACTGCGCAGGCAGTGGGGCAATGTGGAGTAGCTGCTGTTTGCATCGGTGTCATCGACCCGTGCTGAAACTCCTGTGGTGCTTGGCATACCCAGAGCCACAGAGGCTGCCATCCCTGTCCTCCTTCACAACTTCGCCGAGGCTCGTTCAGAAGTAAATTAGAGCTTTGCTGGCTCTCTGTGGTTACAGCGAATGTGAAGTGGTGATTTGTGGTGAACCTGACCAGGAGTGGGCTCTGGCTAGACCAGCGCAGTAAACACTGCTGGTACATGGCAGTCAACAGCCCTCAGCCTTGCACACTTTGTCTTTTGTTCTCCTTTTGCACGTGGCCGGTTCCCCTCAGCTGGGAGGCAGCAATGGATTTTTGTTTGCAGATGCTACGGCGAGCCTGGTTGGCAGGTCCAGCTGTACTGCGGGCAGGCAGAGAGCTCCAGCCCTCGCAAAGGAACGCTCTTGGGGTGCTGAGCTAATGGCCTGCGGGTTGCATTCTCCGCTTGAAATTAAAGGTGCGCATTTCTGACAATAAGCTGGAAAACACCGGGGGTGATTTTATTTGTGGGATGCTGTGTGCAGACATTTTCTCAGGTTTTGCAGGGCCCATGGACGCACAAGAGCCTCTGTGGCATCTCCTGACTCCATCCAGGGCTGCCACTCAGGGTTAGTCACAGGCGGGAGACGCACCCCTGAACTCCAAGGGCTGCATTATGGAGCGATGTGATTTATAACCGCCCGAGCAGGGTGTGTGGAACGGTGCTGTCTGATAACCCATCCGGAGGAAGCGGGACACAGCTCCGGAGAGTCCCTCTCTGTCAGCAGGTTGTCCCAGTGGACGTACGGAGAGCTCATTTAAAATAACTTGGTGATCTGTTTAAATATAAAACCCAAGCAAGTGTAGTAATCACATCCAAAATAATGAAAGCCAGAGAAAATGAGATGTGGAAGTCAGCTGAGAAGACTTTCCTGTAGCTGGGGATAAATACAATACTTGATTAAAAGAACATTAATTTGTGATGTTTGCATCTGAAAATCTGCAGCTAGAGGTCAAAGCCTCTTGCTACAGGGATGGAAACATTTCTTGTTAATTATGCCAAAGTAAAAAGCATAAAGAAAATATAGCTAATAAGGAAACAGTACCAAACACAAATAGATCCATAAACTTGAAGCAGACTAATACCAAAATGGAAGTTCGAAGTGGAAAGCCCTAATACCAGACATGGGCTCCTGCCTTAGGGTCTGGAATTGGATTTCAGGATCTCTTGAATTGCTGGATCGTGATGATAAAAGAGATGTTAGTTTATATGTTGATTGAAAATACTCCACAATTGCAAAGAACGAGGACATTTGCTGTCAAGGTGTTTTAAGCCAATTGCATTATATTTACTAAATTGGAGGAACTTTTGGGCATAATGACAACTCAATTGAATTTGAAGAGGCAGTAATATTATATCTCAATCTGCAGGTCATTGTGGGTGGCTGGATGATGAAGTCTCATTCGCTTTTAGTATGAACAAGACATTTACAGACTTTCAGATCTGACTTAAAATATCACTGACAATAAAAAGGTCACATTCTTTCAATATGATGAACTCAGTGATTCATAAGTCTCTCTTCTCTTTGGAATGGGGTAAGGTACCTAAGCTGAAAGTATTTCCTGTGTTCTGACCTAGAAAAATCTCGTTTTCAGTATGTAGTGATGGTTAACGACCCTTGCTCAAGGGTAGGCACAATTTTGAGAGGTGACGGGGCCGCATTTGGAAAGCCAGAGCATCCTGGTGGGCACCTGTAAGCTGGCAAAAGGCTACATCAGGGTGCACACCCCTCTGTCAGAAAGCCGTCTGCGAGACACCCGTCATGTAGCAGAATCCCACGAGCAGATGCTGTCGGAGTAATTCGCTCTGCTGCTAGATGAAAGGCCCATGCTGAATTGTGCGAAGATTGCCTGCTTCTCCGCTGTCATTGCTAAAATATAGCAGTGCAAAAGCAGAGCCTTGGACTACTGCTTTGGAAACTTATTTCTACGCGGCTCAGGGGAAAAGTAAATCAGTTAATGGTTTTAATTAGCAATCTTCTCATGTCTTCCCCTCGTGGCCACGAGTAGCTCTGCAGAAATGGTGCTCTTCCCTCTGCACAGATTACAAAGGCGTGCAGCACTTGACCACCCTGGGTTTTGCAGCCGACCATGGCAGTGGGGTTCAAACCTTCTCTCTCTCACTTTGATGTGCCATACGATGGACAGAAATACCTTTTTTTCCTGACCAAAATGGACTTGGGAATCCATTTTAAGCACCCTCTCCTGTCTGGTCCGTAGGACCTCTGTGGCAGAGACTGTACCCAGACATATTTCTTGTTACTGCACTAATTTCTCTTATTTCCATCATTCTATTTCTCCTTTGGCTGCTTGGGGAATAAGTCCAAGCACCGCTCTTTTTTTTTTTTTTTAAGTCTATGCAGCAAGCAGGAATTTAACGTCTCCTGGAGCACTGTCTCAGTGTGTAATAAGGTATCGAGGGAGCATGACTTCTGAAATCCCAGTAGCTAACCTTGTCACACAGGCAGAACTTGTGGTTGTTTTTAGGATATGATTGGATCGGCAAGATAAATTTTTAATTAAATTAGGATGATTCTTGGTTTTGATAGACGCTTCCGTTTTCACAGTTCCTGCAAACAGACGACATAAGATCTGAGCAGGTTTGAGATGCTGAGGGACGCGAGGCTTATTGTCCCCAACCTCCTGGGGCAGCCAGGATTGCAGAGGAGGGACGACAGGCTGCAGCCTCAGCAGGCAGTGGAAATGTAAGTGATGGCCTTGGGATGGAAATGGCTAATGAATGAGGTCATCTGCTTGGTGATCGCTCATAAACTCAACCCCACTGAAATGCCACCTGCTAAAGACTCAAGAAGCCCATGCTCATCAGCCTCAGGAGCGCTCGAGCAACTGAGCGCTTTGGGGTGCATCGGAGGAAAGATTCGCATGGGTGGCTACTTACACCAGTTCATCACCTCTCAAACTCCCAGGGGTCGGGCAGGTTTAGCCCCGAGGAAGATCTCAGCAGCGTAGCTGACGTGTCTCTGGCACATCACCCAAGCTGTCACCGCTTTGGCAGCATCACAGGCAAACTCCTTCCTGCAGAGAGCGCCATTTCCCAAAGCTTTGGACCAGTGAGTTGAGTCAAGCCCAGGAAACCCTCTTTTTTTCCCAGTGTCCCTCACCCCCACCTGCATTTGCTAGCCTGTTTGCATTCCTTCCCACCGAGCCTCTGCTGTCCCAAAGTGTTCTCGTGCTTATCAATCTTCCTTGCATCAAGAGCTTTTAGCACAGACTGTGTGGTTTTAATGCTGGCCATGTGCGTCTTCCTTCCCCATCTGTTTTTAAATTGCATCTGAAGTAATTCAGAGCAAGAATCTCATCCTAATAAAATTAGAGATGATAGTCCCTAGGAACAGAGAGGAATAGGGCACCCGCTCCCTATGTATTGTTCCAAGTTGCCCAAGGAGTGGATAATTGGAAATTATTGAAAGTATGTGTGTGTATACATTTATTTTATTAATGACCTCTTCTAGCAGTGTTACAGACTATCACAGGTTACTTAAGCTGTGAATAGGTGCTGTGGTCTTGCCTATTGAAAAGCAAAATGTCCTCCGTCCAAACCCTTTGGCTGTACATCTCAACAGCACTGTGTACAATGCAGGATGTCAGAAGCCATCCTTCTGAAGTCGTAAGAAGTGGTAACATAAAAAGGAGCAACTGTTAAACAGTGCTGACATTGCACGCACCAAGGCTAGCGGCTTCTGCCACCTCCCTGCTCCAGCGATTTCGGGGCCAAACCTTTGCCGTGACCAGAAGGCGCAATGCCAGCATTTGCCCATTTTCTGGGAGGCAGAGGAGGGATTTGCCACCTTGCCTTAGTCCCAGTGAAACACCCAGGGAGCGTTTATTCCATTTTCCAATCTGTCATTTTACCAGGAAACATCGGTTGCTGGGGAAAAACAAATGGTTCACATTTGCAGATTTGATTTTGTTCCCCTCTCGTCTTGCTCTTGAGGTTAAGCACTGCATCTTGGATTTTGCTTAAAGCCAGCCCTGTGGAGATCAATACATTGCTCTAATGTGTGTAAACCAATTTCAGATAAACAAAACAATGCAGGCATATGGTTTTCTTTCTGCTGTCGTTACCTTAGCCTTGGCCGTAGCCTCCCTCATGGGAAGACCTGCTCCATCCTCCTCCAGTCCTCGCTGAAAAGTATTCAGCTGCTTCGCTTTGCTGTTTGGGTGCTTTATCCTACTGCTTTGGCTGAGATTTCCTCTATCTTTGGGGTTTTTTTGTGTGCATGTGGAATTCCGTATGAAGTAAGTAGTTCTCAGAAGGACTGCCAAGCAAGGAAGCAGTCTCAGATAATAATGAAAGTCATAAAACCAGCCCCCCCTCCCAAACCCAAGCCATTATTTTCTTGCAGACATACCCAAAATGCAAAATCAACTTATTAGCTAAGCATTCAGTCCTGATTTCATGATTTTATGTTTGGCTTTTATGTATATATAATATCCATTTTCCACTTTCATAACACCCAACAAAAAAATAATTTCACAATCCACTCCTATTTTGTTTTTGCCTATTTCCAATCCAGTCAAAGTCAGCAACAAAACAGCTGGCGGTTCAGATGCAAGTGTGATTGCAGCCTAACGTGGCGTATTTAGGGAATTTCAGACCTACCACACTGAATCTGAGGTGGTAACTAAATCTTGTGTCGAGGTGTTGCCCCTGGCTGACCGAAGATATATGCAGCCAAAATGAAATTTTGGCAAACAGGCTGGTTTCCGCCTTTCATTTTCAGTGGGAAAATTTGACTTTTAGGCAAAAGTATCAAATAGCCCATTTTCAAAGTGGAATTGTTGTGGAATCCCATAAACTTTGTGACTTTTTGACCAAAGTAGTGACTCAGTCTGGATTCTCATGCAAAATAATGCAAAGTGACAAGCTGAGGAGTTCACATCAGTAATCTGTATTCTGCATTCACGGGAGGCAAACAATCCAGATTTCTATGGATAATTAAACAAAAAGGAGCAGGTGCTGTCAGGTTTTCCTGCTAGTTGTCAACAACATAAGTAATTTCCAGCAGCCATGAAGATGCTTTTCACTCCTCTCAGCAGGAAGAGTGCACAGTTCTCCAAAATGTACACTTGGCTGAACAGTTCCTGGATTCAAGTAAAATTTACAATGTAGCTTAGAGCACTGAGAAGATCTCAATGAAATCCACATGTGCTTTCAAAGTCGAGGCTTGGCTTCTTGGCCTGTCAAAATAGCGCATTTCTTCAATTGCACTTTTACACGAAAGGCTACTCTCAGCTGGCATCTGTTGTGATTGAGGTCTGCTTTAGGCGATAACTGCTGCCCAGAATGATGCATGGCTTTGCATGGCTGGTGATACACTGTGGTGGTTGCTATTTCTGCAGCAGCCTGCACGTCTCTGCTTCTGTGACCCCAAATCCTCTGCAGACTGGTGACTCTGTAGTGTTCCCATAGCAGACGCCCAGCTGGGTGAAGCAGGGATGCCACGTGCCTGGGTGAAACAGCTACAAACTTAGACCAGCTTTTACGGGACTAGACTTACCTTCTCTAGGGCCAGTATGTGGCTTCTGGAAGTTTCTGCTTGAAGTCGTAACAGGAAAGATGATATCCAAATGCAACGGTTAGGGCACTTGGAAAAATCAGGTACAGCAGGCATTAAACTAGGCAAGCGGAGAGATCAGTTAGTCTTGCAAGAAGCTGAAGATAGAGCCAGTCCTGGTCCTCTCGAAACCAGCAGCAACCTTGGAGCAGAGCTTCCTCTGCACAGCGTGGCTCCGCAGCGAGTGGAGGCACACGGCCCATGTGCTGATGCACCAGAGAAGATGGGAGTCCTGACTCCTAATTCCTTGTGCGTGTTCGGTCGTGGTTAAAATTGCTTCCTTGCGCCGTACCTGTTTCCTGTTGGCTGCTGCACAGATTCTTTAGCTGCATTCGGTACACCAGCTTTTCCTTAAGTGGTGAATCACACTGACGCTGTGCTGAGTACTAATCAACACTTGCCTGTGTTAGGCAGAAGGGGGTAGAGGACACCAATATTTTTACACCTTAAAAAGCCTGGAGAATTAGAATTCCAGTCGTAAGAGCAAGTGTTTGGAGGAAGGGAACTACCTGCATGTCTAGACACAGCACTGAGAAAGGGATGCAGGACACTGGTGGGGGTTTCAGAGAAGTATTTGTGCTGCTGCTGAACATAAGTTGGATGGATTATGGTCATTTTCATGCCAGCTCAGAGTGTTTTTCCTCCAGGTTTGCTGCAAACCAGTGAGCATTCTGTCTCTAGGGTGGTGGTGGCTTTTCCCCTGCTGATTTCCCTATCTGTAGATGCTTGCTTGTGGCCAGGATGGTTTCTGGAGTGAGAGATTGCGTCTATTTTCCTCACTTTTGGATACTCTGTGGTTGTAGTGTACAGGAGTTTAGTTCAGGTGTGGTACCTTCCAGCAAAGTGGATACCTACATCATGATGTCTAGTTTAGGATGGAGGTTAGTGCAGGTCCAGAATCTGCAGAGCAGTGGAGAGGGTGTTTGTTCTTCTGTAGTTTGCGCGGACCTTTGTTTTATCATTATGAAAGCAGCAGCAATGAGCCAGTGAGACTCTTGAGAGAGTATCGGGGTATTTACCAAGTAACTCCTGTTTTTGTGGTACGTTTTGGCAGAGATTTCCTCTTCAGGGCTGCTTGGACACTCCCGACACCCCAAGTCCAACAGAAAGGTTTTGATGCAATGGCTTGGTTGGGAACTCGCAGTCCACTTGGAGACATTTTGGGACCCAGCCAGGTGCCATTAGCTGCCACCACTTTTTTACCTCCCATGCAGTTGGCAGATCAGCCAAGGTGACAAGGGGCTCCTGAAGAGGGATGCAGACTAATTTTCCACCACTGGCATTTAGCAGCTGTCGAAGCCGTTGGACATTGTTTCTGCTTTATTTCACCAACTTTTGCCATCTTGTTTCAAGCCAGAAATCGTGCTGAGCCCTACACATCAAGCAAGCACACCTCATACTCTCCAGCATTTACCTGCAGTTTTACAAGGATGGTGCTCAACCCCAAGTCTTTTTTCTGATGTACGCTGAGTGGTCCTTCATGGTAAAGCCAGCTAAAAGTTCAAGTTGTTGGCACTGGAGACCACTCTGAGATGGCTCTTACCACTCAGGAACGAGATCTTCAAGTTATTTATAACCGATAGATCCATGAGACTGTCTGCACAACCCTCAGCAGTAGTCAAAACAGCAAGTGAAAAGCTAGGAAAGTTTCAGAAAGGAACATGGAAAGAATCAGAGCTCCTTGTTATGCCAGTGTGAATCAGTGGTGGGTTCACATCTTGGATGTCATTGGATTCTGCTCCACCGCATCTCGGAATGGAGGGTGGGATGGGAGAAGTTACACAGAAGGGCAAGGAAAAAGGTCACGTTTTCTGGAAGGTGACTCCTCAACCAGGCAACTTCAGGTGGGAGAAAGGATAACTGGGGAGGGATATGTTAGAAGCCTGGAAAATTATGACTAGATCTGAGCAGGGTACAAATCTGATGATAGGAGACGTTTTCAGAAGAAGTGGAAGGAGAGGATTTCTCCTGCAAGATGGTAAATTTCTTGATCACAAAAATTTTGTATGCTAGAAGTTCACAGGAGTCCCAAAAATAACTTGGCAAATTATTCAGTCAAAGTCTCTCTTCTTCCATCTAGCAACAAAGGTAAGATTTTCTCCTGACATCTACTTTGACCTGTCCATACACAGAGATGTGTCCACACACGGATTATTGCATCCGCAGGGAGGAGAGCTTCTTCCCAAAGAAAGAGATGGTTGTTCAGGGAATAGTAAAAGCAGGCATTGTGCTCTGGGGTCAATACCATCCTTACCTCTGGCATTGGAGGGCAGTGCTGGATAGCAGTTTTTAACCATAAACGAAAAAGCAGAGCTCCTGGACTGGGGTCAGGACTCCAGCCTGCATTTCTACTCTGTGGACCTTTATCCAAAGCCTTTAGCACCTCTTTTTCCTTTTTGCAAAGTGCTCTGAAATAAGCAAATAACAGCTGTGATATAACATTAGCCTGAATTTCAGCAGTCCAGGCCCCACAGTTCCCACCACCATCAGTGGAGAAAGTGAGCACTTCCATTCTCCGAAAGCCAACACTTCGTCTACTTCACATTTCAGTATTCAATACTTCCTATTTCAGCATTCAATGTTTCATAAGGAATTTGCTTCATGTAGACCTCTAAACCCCAACACTGATGTGGAACGGCACTGGAGTGATGGATTGCACCATTAGCATCTAAACATGAGGTGAAAAAATTAATTCATCCTCCCAGAGTCAACAGAAAACTCCAATTTAAGCAGTCACTTTTTATTTTTATTCCATAAATTACAAATGAGCCTAGCGATGTCTGGGGATTCCTTATGCCTTTCCTTTTGTTCTGTAGTTTAGCAAAGTCTGCATCTTCCTGGCTAATTGCCTCAGACCTCCGATCTGGAACAAGTCTCTGCCAAGGCTGAAACGAAATGAAGAAACGGGATATCATTAAGGGTGGAAGGGAGGGATTTACTGCCTGTTGTGGTTGCTGTGATTGCTGCTGGTGGCAGACTCCTAAGGCACCACAGCAGCAGCCCCAGCACTGCTACACGTGGACCATATCCGTGCGCTGAGCTAGCCGGCAGCCCCTGGAGACGACTCCACATTGACCTGTTGGATAGTCTCCTACATTTTGTTGGTGTTTCCCAGCGGATGGCGAGCCCGTGGTGCTCAGGAGCCTGCGAAGCTTTGGTAACCAGCCATCAGCTCCCCACTGGAGTCACCATCAGCACTCACACCCCTCGCAACACAAACAGGCACAGTCCTGATTCCTCCTCTGCTGTTTTCTACAGGGATCTGTAGCTCTGCCCAGCAAGTAAAAGAAAAGGCTGCAACGCTGGATTTCTTCTGCAGGCTGCAAATCACACATTTCACAGCCAACAGCCATTCTTACAGCTGAACAGATGGGTGATGGCTCCTACTACTGGCAACAGTGATAACGTGAAAAGCTTGTGCCAAGTGATGTTGTTTGCAGAACAGGGGCCACAGTTCAGTGCCCAGATCTGTAGGTGACCCTGAAGTACTCAAATCCAAAATCTATTTTCTTCCTTTTTGAAGTCTGCATCGAGGACTATGTTTGCTTAAGCTAAAGCTACCAAGCTATTAAAGGACTAATGAGAAAACAGGCACCAGCCTCATTTGGAGTTTGGGCCGCAATGACCTCATATCTTCTGCTTGCTCCCCTGAACACAGAGACTACGAAGGCTTCCTCGGAAAGCACTGCCTTTCCCAAGTAAGAAATCATTTAGTCTAGTCTAGCTAGCTCCTTAATGCTGCTCTCTGTGTTTGATGATTTGAGCTAGGGGTTAGCAGGCACAAGGAGAACCCTTCAGCTGGAAAGTTTCAGGTGACAGCAGACCTAGTTCCCCAGCGCAGAGGAGGCTACACAGCACTGCTCAACCAGTTGTAACTTGGCAGCAGCTTCCTCAGTATTGGCTGCTTTGTTACTGCAGGTGGAGCCCTTTGAAGAGCATGAAGCACTTCTAATTAAACTCAACAAGGCTGAATTTTGTATTGTCAAGACTCCTTCCTTCTCTCTCTCTCTTTGCTTTTTTTTTGAACTAGCCATTCATAAAAGGGGATAAGAAATGTATTACAGACCAGTCCTGTGACGGTGAGAAGGTCCCCCTTCTTCCAGCAGCTCCTCAGGAGTGAGGTTGTGATGTATGTAACACCACAAAAGCATGTACAAGTGTAGAGTGGAACAAGAAAGACGGTTACCTGGCTCATATGCAAAGCTTTCAAGGGCCTTGCGAAGATCTGAGTCACCAGCAGCTTAGCAGCATGAAGATGATTTTAAAAACATAAAAGTAGGATTTCCTTAAAATTCTATTGAAAACGTGTGCCAGATGTCACCCGTTCGATTCACGCCATGTCCAGGGAGAAATCAGTTCATGCTCACTGCATCTGTAATAAATGCCGAGGCTTGGGACGAGAGGGGACAGCAAAGGGGTGCACAAGTGGGAGCCAGATCTGGGAGCACCCATGCCATTGGGCCACCAGGAGCTGCCTGGGGTCTTCTGGCAGGGAAGGCAGCAGTTCCTCCTGGATCCTAGGGCTTCAGTTTCTGCAGAGCTCTTGATGGGCTGTGGTTCAGTACATCTTTGGGAAAGGGAAGCAAAGATCACTTCCAGGCAACGTGATTTTGGCATGATCCAGGCAGAATGATGGACTGCATGGAGGGTTTGAAACAACCTTTATTCATTTGGGTTTGCTACTTGTACATCCCTATTTTGGTGAGCATGGGAAGGAACCTTTGCCTCATTCAGCATGACGTGAAGCTGGAATAACTGTTGTGTTTTTGGAAAGAAGCTTTACGCATCTCTATTTCACCACTTCCAGTCCCATTTTGAAGTTCCTCTTGTTCTGCATCTCTGTGGGGAATACTCCAGTCTGGGACCACGACCACTTCCACCGTCTCCTGTAATGGACTCAAATGATGGAGTTTGGGAGTAACTTGGAGGAATTAAGAAACAAAGGAAATCAGCCAACAGCATAAAGAGTTGGATTGCTTTTAAATCAGAACACAGCCACCGACAGAAAGGCCAAAGCTACCTGGATAACTAATGCATGATTAATTATTTTTTTATGTCTAATGGCAACATAATGGTTTGCCTCTCTGATGTTGCTTGAAATGGGATTTTAGATCACCAGAAGACTCAGAAAACCACACTCTGCTAAAAATTCCTTTATTCCTAAAAACCATTTATCACCTGTGGGATTATTTCAGATGTGTTTTCACAAAGCCATGTGACTTATAATTAGCTAGCACTCACACAACGAACTATTAAAAAGCAATTAGCTCAAGGAAATTTATCTAAGCTGTTTTCAGGGCTGATCTAAAGAGTGATAACATTTTCTTGGTAGAGGCATGTCAAATCTACATAGCCTGACAGGGGCCAGTCCCTGAATCGTTATGAAATCCTCAGGGCTCCCTATGCCCCTGTTAATTTTGGGAAGTCTTCATTAGGACTCCTAAAGACCAGCTAACAGTAACACCTCTTCCCAGGGATGCTCTTCCCTGCCTTTTCCAGGGTACTTTGCTTTGGCTGTTTTTAGGTTCTGAGAGAAGCAGATTCCTCTTTGCTCTCCTGGATCCTAAGCATCTCATTTATACTCATTATTTTATTAATTGATATTGTATATAAATTAGAAATTGGGTTTTATTCATTCTTACTGCATAATATGTTGACTTGTCAACTCTAGTAATTTTTCTCTTCCCAACATAATTTGAGAATTATGCATGCATACTGCAAACTACTTAAAATTATATTTTACAATCCTTCTTTTTAATTATACTCAGTTATGATGTATAAGTATACCCGTATATATACACACACACAGAGCAACAGGCCGTGCAGCTGCCCTTGGGCTCAGCTTGTCTCTGAGCTCAGTGGCTCGGCAGCAGCAAGCTCACGGGGAGATGGCTTCAGCTGAGCTCACTTCCCTGCAGCTCTTCTCAGCTTTTCCCTTGGAGAATGAACAAC
>Ga0181612_100683_pt1 | contig 24254 bp, 20 predicted proteins | sample HoacroProtozoa21_FD_119630 | JGI IMG/M metagenome (GOLD analysis project Ga0181612, IMG submission 119630) | Hoatzin crop microbial communities from Cojedes, Venezuel. Combined Assembly of Gp0051906, Gp0051904, Gp0051908
GACGCCCGCCCGCTTTTTCCCGGCGCTTTGGGGGGGGCGGGCAGGCTTTCGAGCGGAGGGGATTTTTTAGGCGCGGGGGTGTGGGCGGGCGAGGCGTCCCGCGGCATGTATCCGTTTTGGTGCAGGGTGCTTTGTTTCGGTTTTGTTTTCGTGTATAATCGTGGGCGAAACGATGGATTACGGACAAGCGGGGAGAGGTTGCCGTGAACAGAAGGACATTCCGCAAGCAGCTTTTTAAGATGGTTTTTATGCACTCTTTTAACGACGATGAGAAGGAGCGCAGGGTTATGAGGGCTTACCTCGACAATGAGGAGACGATCAGCCCGGAGGATAATGACGCTCTTTATGAGCGTTTTATGGATATCAAGAGCAAGCTTTTTCAGGTAGACGCCCGCCTTTCGGAGGCTGCCGAGACCTGGAGCATTGACCGCTTCGCGTCGGAGGATTTCGCGATTCTGCGCGTGGCCGCGTATGAGCTCTTGTTCGACCCGACGATTCCGACGGGGGTTTCGATTAATGAGGCCGTGGAGCTTGCCCACCGCTACGGCGGCGACAGTTCGCCTGCGTTTATCAACGGCGTTTTGGGAAAGCTGGCTAAGGAGATAGGCCCGAAGCCGATCGATGCGTCTGTTTCGGAAAATGATTCCCCGGACGAGGAATCCGAGGCGTTCGGGAGCGTGGATGCCGTGGAGGCAGCGCCGGAGTCGGCTGGTACTGAAGCATCTGCTGCCGCCGACGCGCCAAGCGAAGGGGCGTCGGAGGATGAACGCCCGGTTGCCGACGCGCCCGCTGAAGAGGCTGCTGGCGACGGTACCGCAGACGCCGATACGCCTGCTGAGGGGTGACTGATAAGAAAAGCCGCCGACGCCGATACGCCTGCTGAGGGGTGATTGAGACGTGAAGCCTCTGACGCCGACGCGCCAAGCGAAGTGACGTCTGAGGATGAGATCTCAGACGCTTCCTCGCTAGATGAAAAGACGTCCGCGGATGGATCCTCAGACACTTGCGCTCCAGCTAAGGATGCGCGGAAGTTGAGATTTCGGATTCCGATGCGCTTTGATCAAGGGTGTTCCAGCGGCGAAGGCTCGGACACGCAGGCGCTGCTGAAAGCGTGGATGCTGACGAGGATATGTCCGCTGGAACGGCAAGCGCGGTTGATGCCGCCGAGCCGCCTGTTGAACGGCAAGCGGACGCGAAACCGCTGGTGCCGACGCGCTAGGCGCAGTGAGTTTGCGGGGAAGCGAAGCGCTGAGGCTTTTTATTTTCAATGAATGCCTTCGGCGGAGGCGCGAAGACGGGGGATTGATTTGGGAAAGGTCGTTTCTGTCGGGCAGATTACTAAGTACATTAAGAACTTGCTCACGCAGGACCCGAGGCTCTGGAAGGTCAGCGTGAAGGGCGAGGCGAGCAATGTCAAGTACCACAGCTCGGGGCATATTTATTTTTCTCTGAAGGACGATGAGGCCCAGATCCGCTGCGTGATGTTCAGGGGGAACAGGCAGGGGCTTAAGTTCGCGCTCAAGAACGGCGACAAGGTCGTCTGCTGCGGCGACGTGGGCGTATACGAAAAGGGAGGCGACTACCAGCTCTATGTCAGCGGCGTCAGCCGCGAGGGGCTCGGCGAGCTTTACGAGAGGTTCGAGAAGCTCAAGGCGGAGCTGCTTGAGTCGGGGATGTTCGACCAGCGCTACAAGAAGCCGATACCGAAGTACGCGCTGAAGGTGGGCGTGATCACGGCCGCGACCGGAGCGGTCGTCCACGACATCCAGACCGTCGCGAAGAGGCGCAACCCGTATGTGCAGCTCGTGCTGCGGCCCGCGGCAGTTCAGGGCAAGGAGGCGGTGCCGTCGCTCTGCCAAGCGCTCGCGGAGATGGACGCGGCGGGGATGGACGTGATAATAATCGGCCGCGGAGGCGGCTCGATGGAGGATCTGTGGGCCTTCAACGAGAGGGAGGTCGCGGAGGCGATTTTCCGCTGCGAAACGCCCGTCATTTCCGCGGTGGGACATGAAACGGACACGACGATAGCCGACTACGTGGCGGACTGCCGGGCGGCGACGCCCACGGAAGCCGCGGAGCTGGCTGTATTTTCTATAAATGATTTTGATTTCGGGCTTGAGGAGATAAGGCTCAGGCTGAAGCGCGCGATGACGAACAAGACCGAGGAGCTCAAGCTCCGCACCCGCCACATGGGAGCGCAGCTTGAGGCTAGGTCGCCGCGAAGGCAGCTTGAAAATAAGCGCCGCAGGGCTGCCGCCGCGGGGGCGGCTATCGCGGCGGGGACTTCGGCGAAGGCGGCAGGAGCGAAGCTGAGGGCTGAGAGCCTTAGGGCGAGGATGCCTGCGGCGGTGAAGGACAAGGCTTACGCGGCGCGGCGCGCGGCGGACGCCGTGCGGCCGAGGCTGCCGGCGGCTGTCAAGGGAAAGGCAAATGCGGCGAGGCTCGCCGCCGAGGGCAGCTTCGGAGCCGTTTCAAGGTCGGTCAAGTCGCTGCTTTCGGAAAGGCAGAAGGAGTTCTCGGGACTTTTGGGAAGGTACCGGGGGCTAAATCCCCTCGGCAGGCTCTCTCAGGGCTATTCGTACATAGAAAAAGAAGGCGGCGGAGCGGTCAGGTCGATCGGGGACGTCGCGTCGGGAGAGAAGGTGACGCTCTGCGTGACCGACGGGCGGATACGCGCGGAGGTCTTGGACGCGGAGCCGGATGCCTGGGGGAGCGGACCGTATGCGTTCTTCATGCCGGCAGAAAGCCCAGGAGAGGGCATTGGAGAGCCTTAAAGTATGGGGAAGGCATGGAGCGGCGCAAGGGCAGAGGCAAGGCCGGACCGCGGCTTCGCCAGGCGGATGGCTGAATCGAAATGGACGGCGAGCTGATTGCGTTTTATAGGCACGCTGCACCGACAGAATTGAAACATAGATTGCGGCCCGCGAGCGTCCGTTTTTGAAGGCGAGGACTGACGCGCCGAAGCAGATGGCTTCGGACGGCAGGATCTAAAGGGAATCAGAGGAAACGCTTCGGCGTTCATTTTCAAAGGAAAGACAAGGGGAAGCAGGATGAGCGAGAAAAAGGAAAAGCAGGAGCGCACGATCGAGCAGAGCCTCGCGCTGCTTGAGGAGATGGCGAAGAGGATGGAGAACGAGAACGTCCCGCTCGACGAGGCGTTCGCGATTTACGAGCAGGGGATGCAGCTGCTCAAAGAGGTCAACGAGAAGATCGACCGGGTCGAAAAGAAGATCGCGGAGCTTGACAAGAAGCAGTCCGGGGGAAGCGGAGAAGGCGGCCCGCAGGGCGGGTCGGCTAAGCCTGCCGCGGCCGATGATTTTGAGACTGAGGATGACGACGAACTGCCGTTTATGTAATGGCCCCGCGGATGGCGAGGCCGCGGCAACCGCGTTTTAATAATGGCATCTGAGAGGACGCCGGCGGATTTTGGCGATGGCTTTCGCGGACCCTGCCGGCAGCGGACGCTCTGCAGGGTAAGAGGATGGCGGGCTTTGGATAAGGGCTGATGGAAGCTGCGTTCAAAGCCGAATACGGTGCTGAGAGCGAGAAAATCAAGAGGATTCAGCGCAGGGGCGCACTGAATGAAATGATAGGAACTTCCGTTTTGACGGGGAGAGGCTGCAGTGAAGAAGAGACTTGACGTGCTGCTTTTCGAGCGCGGGCTTGCCGACACGAGGACTAAGGCGAAGGCCATAATCATGGCGGGCATAGTGTACGTGGACGGCCAGAAGGAGGACAAGGCGGGAAGCTGCTTTTCCGAGGAGGCGAAGATCGAGGTCCGCGGCAGCACGCTGAAGTATGTCAGCCGCGGAGGGCTGAAGCTTGAGAAGGCGGTGGACGCGTTCGGGCTTGAGCTGGGAGGCTGCGTCTGCATGGACGTCGGGAGCTCGACGGGAGGCTTCACGGACTGCATGCTGCAAAACGGCGCGTCGCACGTTTACGCGATCGACGTCGGGCACGGGCAGCTCGACTGGAAGCTGCGCTGCGACGAGCGCGTAACCTGCATGGAGAAAACGAACATCCGCTACGTAACCCCAGAAGATATCGGGCAGGCGGTGGACTTCGCGAGCATTGACGTAAGCTTCATTTCGCTGTCGAAGGTGCTGCGGCCCGTCAGGGCGATCCTGAAAGAAGGCGCGCTGACGGTCTGTTTGATAAAGCCGCAGTTCGAGGCGGGCCGCGAGGAGGTCGGAAAGCACGGCGTCGTGCGCGACCCGAAGGTCCACGAGCGCGTGATACGCGAAGCCTTCGGACATGCCGCGGAGGCGGGATTTTCGGTGCTAGCCCTGACGTATTCGCCCGTGCGCGGCCCTGAGGGCAATATAGAGTACCTCATGCTCATAAGGGCTGATCGGGAAATGAAAGCCGAAGAGGCCGGAAGCGGCCTTGAGGAAGCGGGCGGCGCAGGGATGGAAGCAGCTTTCGTGCCCGAGGGAACCGACGTGAAGGCGGTGGTCGCGGAGGCGCACGGCGTGCTGTGAGCCGGCGCGGGCAAGTCTAGTCTAAGCCGCGGCGGGAAGAGTAGCCGTAATAGGCCTGCGGCGAGGGACGGATGATGCGCCGGCACGGAGGCGATGCCTGCCTTACAGCGGCCGATGGTTTATGCTTCGGAGTCAGGCGTACCTGAACTTGCGGGCGTTTTCGCAAAGCGTGCGCTTAGCAATGAGGCGATGCCGCCCTGGCCGAGTTTTATAGAGGCCGAAGGTTTATGCTCTGGAGCAAAGCGTACCTGACGTTGCGGGCGTTTTCGCAAGGCGTGCGCTGGATCGGAAATGCAGTCGGCTTCAGTGAACGCGGGCGGCCGGCCGGGCTTCGGCGGGAAGCGAAATCGGCTGCGTGCGCTTTCGCGCAAACGGTACGGGCGCGGAAGTTTGGTATTTGTTGTCTCGGAACGAAGGCCGCGGTTTTGAAAATGCGGCGGGAGATGAGCATGAAGCGTATAGCGGTCGTGACGAATGCCGGCAAGGATAAGGACGGGGCGGTATCCGCGAAGATAGACGCCTTCCTAAAGGAGAAGCAGGTTTCATGCACCTTCTGCGGCAGCGGGAAAGAGGTCCCGGACGACTCGGAGTGCGTGCTCGTGCTCGGCGGCGACGGAACCCTCCTCAGGGCGGCCAAAGAAGTGGTCGACAGGCAGATCCCGCTCCTCGGGATAAACCTGGGCACGCTCGGCTACCTCGCGGAGGTCGAGGCGGCGGCCCTCGTGCCCGCGCTTTCGCAGCTCTTAAGGGGCGAATACACGATTGAAAAGAGGATGATGCTTCACGGCACGCATATGCGGGGCGGGGAGAAAATAGGGAGCGACATCGCGCTCAACGACGTCGTCCTGATCAGGCGGGGGCATTTGAGGGTGTTGAGCTTTGAAAATTCAGTCAACGGCAGCCCGCTTAATTCATATCAGGCCGACGGCATCATCATCTCCACGCCGACCGGATCTACGGGATACAGCCTCTCGGTGGGAGGGCCGATCGTGACGCCCGACGCGGACTTGATACTAATGACGGCGATCGCGCCGCACACGCTGAACACGAGAAGCGTCATTTTCAAGGGCACCGACGAGGTGACGGTGCGAGTGGCGGACGGCCACACGGCCGAGACTGCCGAGGCGGACGTGGCCTTCGACGGAAACGCGGCATTTACCGCGCTCGGCGGCGACAGGATAGTCGTGCGGCGCGCCATGAGGGAGACCAACATTTTGAAGCTCTCCGACAGGAGCTTCCTTGAAGTCCTAAGGCGCAAGATGGCGGACACGTAAGGGAGAGACAGGGAGTTTTGGCTTCCGGAGGCGGAAAAGCGGCGCCTGAATTTTTCAAGCGGGAGTTTTCTGGGGATCTTTCGCCGCAAGATGGCGGGGACGTCAGGAGACTCAGGACGTTTTAGCTTCCGGAGGCGGAAAGCGGAGAAGGAAGGATAAAGTACGCTGCAGCGGGCGGCAGGGGGAATTGCCTGCATTGGCAGGAGTTTAAAGCCCACGCTGATGCAGCATCGAAGCTGCTTACGGTTCATGGGCGTGCAGCGGCGCTGCGTGCAAGCGGCACGCGGTTAGCACCGGCTGAAGTGAAGCGGAGAAAGCCGCTTCTAAACTGAGGCAGACGGCGCGCTTACAAGCGGCACGGATTTTAGGCGTCCGTTCTGGGACGGAGGTGGACATGCGGAGCGCAAGGCAGGAGCGGATTCTTTCGCTCATCGAAGAAGAAGATATCGGGACGCAGGAGGAGCTCGCCGCGAGGCTTATCGAGGAGGGCTTTGCCGTCACGCAGGGAACGGTCTCGCGCGACATAAGGAGCCTTGGGCTCGTGAAGCGGCCGGGCAGCGGAGGGCGCGGGGTGTACGTCAACCCGGGGCGCCCCGACGAGGCGGCCGCGCGCGGGAGCATCCTGGCCGACGCGGTCTCGACGGTCGAGACTTCGGGAAATATGCTGGTGATAAAGACGCTGCCCGGAATGGCGATGGCGGCGGCCTCGGTCCTCGACTCCCTAGAATGGCCGGAAATCCTCGGCTGCATCGCGGGGGACGACACGATCCTGGGAGTCTTAAGGCAGCCGAGCGACGCCTCGCGCGTCAAGTCGAAGATCGCCGAGGCCTGCGGCGTGAAGTAAGGCGGCCGAGAAGAGGGAAAAAGGGCATTTGCCGTAAAAGCAAAGCAGGCCGCAGCGGAGCCGCAGGCGCATTTTGCGAATGCAGCGCGGCAGCGGCTGAAAGCAGAAAAAAGGGGCATCTGCCGCAAAAGCGGGACAGGCCGCAGCGGAGCCGCAGGCGCATTTTGCGAATGCAGCGCGGCAGCGGCTGAAGGCAGAAAAAAGGGGCATCTGCCGCAAAAGCGGGACAGGCCGCAGCGGAGCCGCAGACGCATTTTGCGAATGCAGCGCGGCAGCGGCTGAAAGCAGAAAAAAGGGCATCTGCCGCAAAAGCGGGACAGGCCGTAGCGGAGCCGCGGGCGCATTTTGCGAATGCAGCGCGGCAGCGGCTGAAAGCAGAAAAAGGGGCATCTGCCGCAAAAGCGGGGCAGGCCGCAGGCGAATCGCCGGACGTTTTATGAGAAAGCGGCGCGGCGGCAGAGAACGGAAAAGGGGCATCTGCCGGGAATTTAAGGCAGCTGCCGATAAAGGGGGAGAGGGAATGCTGAAGAGTATCCACATAAGGAACATGGCCTTGATCCGCGACCTCACGGTCGATTTTTCGGACGGCCTGAACATACTGACCGGCGAGACCGGCGCGGGCAAGTCCGTCCTGATCGACGCAGTCGCGCTCGGGCTCGGCGGCAAGACCTCCCGCAGTCATTCCTTCGGAGAAAAAACGGCCCTTATAGAACTTACATTTTCAATTGAAAATGAATCGGTCGAGAGGCGGCTTAAGGACCTCGCGATCGAGCCCGAGGACGGGGAAATCCTGATTTCGCGCAGCATATCGGACGGCAAGAGCCGCCTGCGCATCAACGGCGAGGCGCGCACCTTAAAGGACGTCCGCGAGGCGTCCTCGCTCCTTCTTGACATCCACGGCCAGAGCGAGCACCAGAAGCTCCTGCTTCCGAAGGTTCAGCTCGACCTGTTGGACGAGTTCGGAAAGGAGCCGGTCGCCAAGGCAAAGGAAGCCTACGCCAAGGCCTTCGCGGCGTGGAAAGCCGCCGCGGCGGCGATGGGCGGCGAGGACCTAAGCCCCGAAGAGCGCGCCCGCAAAGCCGACCTTCTGGGGTACGAGATAAGCCAGATCGAGGAGGTCTCGCCGAAGCCGGGCGAGGACGCCGAGCTGGAAGCCGAGTTCAAGCGCCTTTCGAACGCGCAGGAGATAGCCGAGGCCCTCGGCGGCGCCATAGCCCTTGCGGGGTACGACGCGCCCGGAGCCGCGGGCGAGAGCGTCGGCGAGGCGGTAAGGCTCCTGTCGCGGGCGGCGGCCTTCGATCCTGCGGTCGCGGAGCTTTCGTCGTCGCTTTCGGAGGCGGAGGCGATACTGGGCGACTTCGTGCGCAGCGCGTCCGACTACCTCGAAGGCCTGGAACTGTCGGGCGAGACCTACGCAAAGTGCGAGTCGCGCCTGAACGCCATCAACAAGCTAAAGATGCGCTACGGGCAGGACCTCGGCGGGATACTCAAGCTCCTTGAAGAGAAGAAGGCGGAGCTTGCCGAGCTTGAAGACTACGAAGACAGGCGGCGCGAGCTGGCCGCAAAGCTCCTTGAAGCGGAAAATGAGCTCCAGAAGGCGGCCGACCTCCTGACGAAGGCCCGCGTGGCCGCGGCGGAGGACTTTTCGGCGGCGGTGGCGGAGTCGCTGCAGGAGCTTAATTTCGCGAAGGCGGACTTCGCGGTTTCATTTTCAAAGAAGAAAGAGAAGACGGGCGACGGGCAGGACGCGGCCGAGTTCATGATTTCGACGAACCCGGGGCAGGACAGGCGCCCCTTAAAGGACGTCGTCTCGGGCGGCGAGCTGTCGAGGATAATGCTCGGGATAAGGACTATGTTCGCCTCTGACGAGCCGACCGGGACGCTCATCTTCGACGAGGTCGACGCGGGTATTTCGGGCGTCACGGCGCAGCGCGTGGCATCGAAGCTCATTGCGCTCTCCAAGGAGAGGCAGGTCCTGTGCATAACGCACCTCCCGCAGATAGCCGCCGCCGCGGACCATCATTTCCTGATTGAGAAGTCGGTAAATGAAGAGGAGGCGGTGACGGGGATAGCAGAGCTCGACGGAGAGGGGAGCGTCCGAGAGGTCGCGCGGCTCATGGGCGGCGACAGCATGACGGACGCGGTGCTCAAGGCCGCGGCGGAGCTCAAGGCGAAGGCCAGGGCGTGACGAGCGGCTTAAAAAGACGCCGCGCGGGCCTTATTTTAAGGACAAAACGAGAGCTTATAGGGTATAATGTCAGAAGGCATGAAGAAATGCGGAAATGATTTCTTCGAGGCGTTTCATGCAGTGCGGACCGGAGGTTCCTATCTATGAAAAATATCCTTTTTGTCGCTTCTGAATGTATGCCGTTCGTCAAGACGGGCGGTTTGGCGGACGTCGTCGGCTCGCTGCCGAAGTGCCTCGACAAGCGCTATTTCGACTGCCGCGTCATACTTCCGCTCTACTCGTTCATGCCGCAGAAGTGGAAAGACATGCTCCATTACCGCACGCATTTCTACATGGACTTCAACTGGGGGAACTACTACGTCGGAGTCATGGAGATGGAGTACGAAGGCATACACTACTACTTCATCGACAACCAGGACTTCTTCAGCTGCGACACGCCCTATTTCGGGATGCCCTATGACATAAGCCGCTTCGCCTTCTTCAGCAAGGCCGCGCTCTCGGTGATGCCCTCGCTCGACTACCGCCCGGACGTCATCCACTGCCACGACTGGCAGACGGGCCTCATACCCGTGTATCTCCACGACGCCTTCCAGGCGAACGAGTACTACAGAGGCATCAAGTCGGTCATGACGATCCACAACCTGAAGTTCCAGGGCATTTGGGACGTCAAGACCATGAAGAGCATAATCGGGCTTTCGGATTATTATTTTACGCCGGATAAGCTCGAGTACAAGAAGGACGGCAACATGCTCAAGGGCGGGCTCGTGTACGCCGACGCGATCACGACCGTCTCGCGCACCTACGCCGAGGAAATCAAGATGCCCTATTACGGCGAGGGCCTCGACGGACTGATGCGCGCCCGCGCGAACGACCTGCGCGGCATAGTCAACGGCATCGACTATGAGGAGTTCAATCCGGCCACGGACGAGATCATTTACAAGAACTACGACGCGAGGACTTTCCGCAAGGAAAAGGTCAAGAACAAGGTCGCGCTGCAGGCGGACGTCGGGCTGACGGTCGACCCGAAGGTGATGCTCATCGGCATCGTCTCGCGCCTGACCGACCAGAAGGGCTTCGACCTCATCGCCTACGTCATGGACGAGATGTGCCAGGACGCGGTGCAGTTCGTCGTGCTCGGCACGGGCGAGGGGCGCTACGAGAATATGTTCAGGCACTTTGCCTGGAAGTACGGCGGAAAGGTGTCCGCGCAGATCTATTACAACGAAGCGCTCGCGCACAAGATCTACGCCGCCTCCGACGCTTTCCTCATGCCTTCGCAGTTCGAGCCGTGCGGCCTTTCGCAGCTCATCTCGCTGCGCTACGGCACGCTGCCGATCGTCAGGGAGACGGGCGGCCTTAAGGACACGGTCGAGCCGTACAACGCCTACGAGAAGACCGGCACCGGCTTCTCCTTCTCGAACTACAATGCCCATGAGATGATGGCGACCGTGCGCTACGCCGAGAAGATTTTCTACGACAACAAGCGCGACTGGAACAAGATCGTCGACCGTGCCATGGCGAAGGACTTCTCCTGGCAGAACTCGGCGCTCCAGTACCAGGAGCTCTACGACTGGCTCATCGGCTGAACGCAGGATAATCGACGGCCCAAGGCGTCCTATGCACTCGGGAGGCTTTGGGCGGTGCAGTACAAATGGACCGTAAGCCCGCGGCGGAACGTTCCGCCGCTGCGGGCTTGCGTTTTTTGATTTTTGGGCTTTCCGAAAATTTCCCTCAAAAGCCGGATTGACAAGTAAAGACGGATGGTGTATCTTTGCACAAGAGAGAACACGCGTTCGAAAACTGGGGAGGTAAATGAATTTGAAGAAGAGTGTTTCAACGCCGGTTTCCGCAGGCGGAACGGCAGATGAAAAGAAGAGGGCGCTCGCGGCCGCTATCGGAGAGATCGAGAAGGACTTCGGCAAGGGCGCGATCATGAAGCTCGGCGACGCCGGCTCGGACATGAACGTCGAGACGGTCCCGACCGGCAGCCTTTCGCTCGACATCGCGCTCGGCGCGGGCGGGATACCGAAGGGAAGGATAATCGAGATCTACGGCCCCGAGTCGAGCGGAAAGACGACAGTCGCGCTCCACATGGTCGCCGAGGTGCAGAAGCGCGGCGGCATAGCCGGCTTCGTCGACGCGGAGCACGCGCTCGACCCCGTGTACGCAAAGAACATCGGCGTGGACATCGCCGAGCTCTACGTCTCGCAGCCGGATTCCGGAGAGCAGGCCCTTGAGATCACCGAGACGATGGTGCGCTCGGGCGCGGTCGACATCGTCGTCGTCGACTCGGTCGCGGCCCTGACCCCGCAGGCGGAGATCGAGGGCGACATGAGCGAGAGCCAGGTCGGCCTGCAGGCGAGGCTCATGAGCAAGGCGCTCAGGAAGCTGACCGCGCTGGTGAGCAAGACAAAGTGCATAGTCATTTTCATAAACCAGCTACGCGAGAAGATCGGCGTCATCTACGGCAATCCCGAGACGACTACCGGCGGCCGCGCGCTTAAGTTCTACGCCTCGGTCAGGCTGGACGTCCGCCGCGGCGAATCGATAAAGGCGGGCGGAGAGATCCAGGGCAACCACACCAAGGTCAAGGTCGTGAAGAACAAGGTGGCCCCGCCGTTCAAGACCGCGGAGTTCGACATCCTCTACGGGCGCGGCATCGCGCGCTCGGGCGACGTGCTCGACCTGGCGGTCGAGTCCGACATCATCAACAAGTCCGGCTCCTGGTTCTCATACGAGGGCAACAAGATCGGCCAGGGACGCGACAACGTCAGGGTCTTCCTCGAGGAGAACCCGGACGTCCTCGACGAGGTCGAGCGCAAGGTGCGGCTCGCCTACGGGCTTCCCGTGGACGGAGAGGACGACGCGGACTTCCCCTTCGGAAGCGAAGCTGAGGACGAATAATGGACGAGAACCGGGAAAGCAGAAATCCCGAGGGCACGGGCGGGCTCGCGCAGGCAAAGGCGCGGGCCCTCCGCATACTCGAGGTAATGGACCGAACCGAGAGGCAGCTTGAGGAAAAGCTGGAGAAGGACGGCTACGCCGGCGAGGTCATCGCCGAGGTGATGAAGTACGTCAAGCGGTACGGCTACGTCGACGACGAAGCCTACGCAGAGTCCTTCGTGAGGCGCAGCGCCGGGAAAAAGAGCAGGAGGAACATCTACTTCGACCTCTTAAAGCGCGGCATCCCGAAGGAGCTCGCCGAGGCCTCGCTTGAGGAGTTCCTGCCCGAAGGGGCGGAGGCCGAGGCGGCGGCAGCCGCAGCCGCGAAAAAGGCGTCCAGACTCGATTTGAAAGACCCGAAGGACAGGGCGAAGCTCGCCTCGTACCTCACCCGTCAGGGATACGGATATTCGGTGGTCTCGGAGGTGGTGGAGGAGCTCTCGGAAGGGTCCTTATGAGGGCGGCGCGTCTTGACACGGCGGCGAAAAAACTATATAAATGTGTTAGTTGTGCGTATGCACTCATTAAGCACAGGAGGTAGCTAAAGACAGATGAAGATGATCATTATCACGCTGGTCATCTTTCTGGTCGCTTTAGTCGCCGCCACCCTGATCACGTGGAAAGCAGCCGTCGATAATAAGGCTAAGAAGGACGCCGAGACAATCGGAAGCGCCGAAGAGAAAGCGCGCGGCATCATCGATGCGGCAATAAAGACAGCAGAAAGCAAAAAACGTGAATCTCTCCTGGAGGTCAAGGAGCAGTCCATCGCAGCGAAGAACGAGGTGGACCGCGAGATAACCGCGAGGAGGGCGGAGATCTCTAAACAGGAAAACCGCATCCAGTCCAAGGAGGACGCGCTCGACCGCAAGACGGCCGCGATGGAGAAAAGGGAGGCAGACTTTACAGCCAGAGAGCATGAGCTGAAGAAGAAACAGAAAAAAGTAGACGAGGCCTATGAGAAGGCTCAGGCGGAGCTTGAGAGCGTCGCGCAGATGACTGCCGACGAGGCGAAGAACTACCTTCTCCAGAAGGTCAAGGACGACGTCAACGTCGACGTAGCCAAGATTTACCGCGAAATGGTCGAGAAGGCTAAGGACGACGCGGACAAGAAGGCGCAGGAGTACGTAGTCGATGCCATCCAGAGGTGTGCTGTCGACCATGTCTCCGAGTCGACGATTTCGGTCGTCCAGCTTGCAAGCGACGACATGAAGGGACGCATCATCGGGCGCGAGGGCCGCAATATAAGGGCTCTCGAGACCCTTACCGGCGTCGACCTGATAATAGACGATACGCCCGAGGCGGTAGTCCTTTCGGCCTTCGACCCTGTCCGCAGGGAGGTCGCGAGGATCGCCCTCGAAAAGCTCATCGTGGACGGCAGGATACATCCCGCCAGGATCGAGGAGACGGTCGAGAAGGCGAAGAAGGAAGTGGAGTCGAGGATGCGCGAGGACGGCGAGCAGGCCGCCTTCGACGTCGGAGTCCACAACCTCCATCCCGAGCTCGTCAAGCTCCTCGGAAGGATGCGCTACCGCACGTCCTACGGGCAGAACGCCCTCACGCACTCGATCGAGGTCGCCGAGATCTGCGGGCTTTTGGCGGGTGAGTGCGGGATCGACGTCCGCCTCGCCAAGAGGGCTGGGCTCCTGCACGACATCGGCAAGGCGATCGACCATGAGGTCGAGGGCTCGCACGTGCAGCTCGGCGCGGACCTGTGCCGCAAGTACAAGGAGAGCGACCTTATCATCAACGCGGTCGAGGCCCATCACGGCGACGTCGAGCCGAAGTCGCTCATCGCGGTGCTCGTGCAGGCGGCCGACGCCATCTCGGCGGCACGCCCCGGAGCAAGGCGCGAGACGCTTGAGAATTACACGAACCGCCTGAACCAGCTCGAGGAGATCGCCTCCAGCTTCAAGGGGGTCGAGAAGAGCTTCGCCATCCAGGCGGGCAGGGAAGTCCGCATAATGGTCGTTCCCGACCAGGTCAGCGACGCGTCCATGGCGCTTCTTGCGCGCGACATCGCCAAGAAGATCGAGGACGAGATGAATTACCCCGGCCAGATCAAGGTCAGCGTGATACGCGAGAGCAGAGCCGTGGATTACGCGAAATAATTACGAATCTTCAAGCGGCGGGGCGACCCGCCGCTTTGCGCGTGAAATGGATGCGTGAGGCAGAGCGGCGCCTGAATGGACGGAGGCACGCCCTGCTAGGCGCGGCAATCCGCAAGGCAGAAGGCGGCCAAAGGAGCCGAGAAAGTCGACGCATGGACGGCGGCATGCCCTGCGGGGCGCGGTGACGGAGCGGGATGCCGCGCTTTCAGGGATGGCGGCTTTCGGAACGCCCGCCATTGCCCTGACGCAAGGAGTTTTCGCGCGGGGCCTATAGCGGCCATCTGCTAAGACAGCACTGACTAAGGCAGGAGAAACTTATGAAGACAGATATCCACGTCCACAGCGAGTTTTCGGAGGACAGCGACTCTCCGATGGAGGCGATGGCGGACGCCGCCGTCGCGGCGGGCGTTGAGGCGCTAGCCTTTACCGACCACCTCGACTATGACTTCCCGGAGGAGCTGCCGGACTTCACCTTCGACGTCCCGCCCTATATCGAAAAGCTCCGCAGGATGCAGGAGGAGTATGAAGGGCGCCTTAAGATCCTGATCGGGGTCGAGCTTGGGATGCAGCCGCAGGTGGCGGAAAAGTGCAGCGCCCTGCTTGACCATTTTCCGATAGACTACGCTATCGGATCGCAGCACCTGGTGTGGAGGAAGGATCCGTATTATCCCGAGACCTTCGAGGGGAGGACGGACGCGGAGGTTTTCAGGGCGTACTTCGAGGAGATGCTCTCGAACCTGAAGGTTTTCGACGCGTATGACTCCCTGGGGCACCTCGACTATGTCGTGCGGTGCGGCATGAACGGGACGAAGGAGTATTCTTACGGGGATTTTTCGGACGTTATCGACGAGATTTTAAGGACGGTCATTTCGAAGGGAAAAGCGCTTGAGGTGAACACGGCGGGTCTCCGCAAGGGGCTCGGTTTCGCGCACCCGCACCCTGACGTTTTGAGGCGCTACCGCGAGCTCGGTGGGAGCCTCGTTACGATGGGGAGCGACGCGCACGCGCCCTCGGACGTGGCCGCCGACATGGACGCGGCAGCGGAGGTGCTTAGGGCTCTAGGCTTTAAGAGCCATGTCTATTTCGAAAAGCACGTGCCGATCGAGGTTCCGCTCCCGTAAGCGCAAAAACGATCATATCCTTGTTGAAAAGCCACAAAACAAGGGCTTCAGGCGGGATTTTCTCTTGTAATTGCGCCGTCAGGTTAGTACAATAAGAGCGGTTGAAAACTGACCATCACTATTCAAACAAATAGGAGGAATTCGATCATGGCAGTAAAAGTTGCTATTAACGGCTTTGGCCGTATCGGCCGTCTGGCTTTCCGTCAGATGTTCCGCGCAGAGGGCTTCGAAATCGTCGCTATCAACGACCTTACCAGCCCGGACATGCTTGCATATCTTCTGAAGTATGATTCTTCTCAGGGCAGGTACGCCCTTGCCGACAAGGTCACGAGCACGGACCACTCCATCATCGTCGACGGCACGGAAATCGAGATCTACAAGGAAGCTCAGGCTGCCAACCTTCCGTGGGGCGACCTCGACATCGACGTCGTTCTCGAGTGCACGGGCTTCTACACCTCTAAGGCTAAGTCCCAGGCCCACATCGATGCCGGCGCGAAGTACGTCATCATCTCCGCTCCTGCTGGAAATGACCTTCCGACGATCGTTTACAACACGAACCATGAGACCCTTACCGCTGACGACCACATCATCTCCGCGGCTTCCTGCACGACGAACTGCCTTGCCCCGATGGCTAAGGCCCTCAACAACCTTTGCCCGATCGAGTCCGGCATCATGGTCACCATCCATGCTTACACCGGCGACCAGATGATCCTCGACGGCCCGCAGAGGAAGGGCGACAAGAGGCGTTCCCGCGCCGGCGCTGAGAACATCGTTCCGAACAGCACGGGCGCAGCGAAGGCTATCGGCCTCGTCGTTCCGGAGCTCAACGGCAAGCTCATCGGTGCCGCGCAGCGCGTTCCGGTCCCGACCGGCTCCACGACCATCCTTACGGCTGTCGTCAACGGCACCGTCACGGTCGACGAGATCAACGCTGCCATGAAGGCCGCCTCCAACGATTCCTTCGGCTACAATGAAGACCTCATCGTGTCCAAGGACATCGTCGGCATGACCTACGGCTCGCTCTTCGATGCTACGCAGACGATGGCTCTTCCGGCCGGCGAAGGCAAGACGGAAGTCCAGGTCGTTTCGTGGTACGACAACGAGAATTCCTTCACCTCGAATATGTGCAAGACCATCAAGTACTTTGGCAAGCTGATCAACAAGTGAACCGTGACGGCAAGCTGAAGTTTCAGTGAAGACCTTCAAGGAGCCGGCCGTGAGCGACCGGCTCCTTTTACAAAGAAGATGGAGGACATCAACAATGCTTAACAAACTTTCCGTAGACGACATCCAGGTAGCAGGCAAGAGAGTGCTCTGCCGCTGCGACTTCAACGTACCCCTCAAGGACGGCAAGATCACTGACGAGAACCGCCTCGTCGCCGCGCTTCCGACGATCAAGAAGCTCGTCGCGGACGGCGGCAGGGTCATCCTCTGCAGCCATCTCGGCAAGCCGAAGGGAGAGCCGAAGCCCGAGCTTTCGCTCGCTCCGGTCGCCGTCCGCCTTTCCGAGCTGCTCGGCCAGGAAGTCAAGTTCGCCGCCGATCCCGAGGTCGTGGGCGAGAACGCCAAGGCAGCCGTGGCGGCCATGAAGGACGGCGACGTCGTCCTCCTCGAGAACACCCGCTACCGCGCCGAAGAGACGAAGAACGGCGAGGAGTTCAGCAAGGAACTCGCTTCCCTCGCCGACGTTTTCGTCAATGACGCTTTCGGAACCGCGCACCGCGCGCACTGCTCCAACGTCGGCGTGACGAAGTACATCGACACCTGCGCCGTCGGCTACCTCATGCAGAAGGAAATCGACTTCCTCGGCAACGCGGTCAACAATCCCGTCCGTCCCTTCGTCGCCATCCTCGGCGGAGCCAAGGTCGCTGACAAGCTCAACGTCATCTCGAACCTTCTCGAGAAGTGCGACACGCTCATCATCGGCGGCGGCATGGCGTACACCTTCCTCAAGGCGAAGGGCTATGAGATCGGGACCTCGCTCTGCGACGACACGAAGATCGACTACTGCCGCGAGATGATGGAGAAGGCCGAGAAGCTCGGCAAGAAGCTCTACCTTCCGATCGACACGGTCTGCACCAGCACCTTCCCGGAGCCGATCGACGCCGAGATCGAGACCGAGGTCGTAAGCTCCGACGCCATCCCCGCCGACAAGATGGGCATGGACATCGGACCGAAGACCCGCGAGCTCTACGCCGATGCCGTCAAGTCCGCCAAGACCGTCGTCTGGAACGGACCGATGGGCGTGTTCGAGAACCCGACGCTTGCGGCCGGCACGATCGCTGTCGCGAAGTCCCTCGCAGAGACCGACGCTACGACGATCATCGGCGGCGGCGACTCCGCTGCGGCCGTCAACCAGCTCGGCTTCGGCGACAAGATGACCCACATCTCGACCGGCGGCGGCGCTTCCCTTGAGTTCCTCGAGGGCAAGGAGCTTCCGGGCGTAGCTGCGGCGAACGACAAGTAATTAGCGCGCGGCCTTAGGGCGCACAAGCGATTCATCGTGAAAGCGGGCATACGCGTTGCGGTGTCTGCGGTTCGATTCGGTCGGCGCTGACCGCGTGCCGCTGGCACGCAGCGCCGCATATGCTCATGAACCAACAGCAGCTTTGCTGCTTCACCTGCGGGCGCTTTGACTCCCGCCGATGCGAGCAAGTCCCCTAGGATCTGCGGCCTGCGCGTTGCGCGGCTAAGGGGCGGGAGGCTGCTCTTGGCGGTTCAGAAAATGACAACGGCAAGGCGGGCTTTTTCCCGCCTGCCGGCTGATTTAAGGAGATGCTAACCATGGCAAGAAGGATTCTGGCGGCGGGCAACTGGAAGATGAACAAGACCCCGAGCGAGACGACGGCTCTCATCGAGACCCTGAAGCCCCTCGTAAAGAGCGACGACGTCGACGTCCTCTTCTGCGTGCCGGCGATCGATATCCCCGCGGCCCTTGCGGCTGCTGAGGGCAGCAACATCGAGATCGGCGCGGAGAATATGTACTTTGAGGAGAAGGGTGCGTTCACGGGCGAAATCGCCCCGGCGATGCTCGACGACCTCGGCGTCAAGTACGTCATCATCGGCCACTCCGAGCGCCGCGAGTATTTCGCGGAGACGGATGAGACGGTCAACAAGAAGGTGAAGAAGGCCCTTGAGCACGGCATCACGCCGCTTATGTGCTGCGGCGAGTCGCTCACCCAGCGCGAGCAGGGCGTGACGATGGACTTCATCAGGCAGCAGGTCAAGATCGGCCTCCTCGGCCTTACGGCTGAAGAAGCGGTGAAGGTCGTCATCGCCTATGAGCCGATCTGGGCTATCGGAACCGGCAAGACGGCTACTGCCGACCAGGCAGAGGAAGTCTGCAAGGGCATCCGCGACCTCATCCGCGAGCTTTATGGCGACGCGGCGGCAGAGGAGATCCGCGTGCTCTACGGCGGCTCCGTCAACGGCGGCAACGCGGCAGAGCTTTTCGCGAAGCCTGACATCGACGGCGGCCTCGTCGGCGGCGCTTCCCTCAAGGAAGACTTCGGCAAGATCGTCAACTACAAGTAATTTTAATCGAACTTCAAAAAGAGCGGCGCGGCAGAAACTGCCGCGCCGTTTTCTGTTGGAAAGCGCGCCAGGCGGCCGGCCTTGCCTGCACGGGCGGACTTCGGCGCACAAGGAAGCCATGCTTCCTGCGCCGTCCGTTTGGCACCGACCGATTCGCGGCGAAGAATGCCGTCCCTGCATGAACGGATCTCCGCTGTAGAAGCCGCTCGGATTCAGAATCGCGGACACGCCGTCCCATGCATGAACGGAACTTCGGCGCACAAGGAAACCGAACGTTCTGTGGACGTCCAGTTGGCACTGACCGATCCGCAGCGAAGAACGCCTTGCCTGCGCGGGAAGACACCGCCTCTCAAGAGATGAAACGAGCCCCGCCTTGAATCCGATAAGGCGGGGCTTTGGCTTTGCATTTTAATCAATCGCGGGCGTCAGATCTTTTCGCCTTTCGCGTACTTCTTAAGCACCTTGTTGATGCGGTCGACCGGGTCGAGGAGGGCGGAGAGCGAGGCGTCGTGGTTGAGGGTGTCGATGATGAGCGCGAGGTACTTGCTCATGTCGCAGCCGATGTAGTATTCTCGGTTCTTCAAGTCGTCGCTCTGGTAGACGAGGTTGGTCGTGAAGAGCTTCGTGAAAATGCCTTCCTTGTACGCCTCGTCGAAGCGCGAAAGCCCCGCGGTGAAGATGCCGAAGGTCGTGCAGAGGTAGACCTTCTTCGCACCGCGCGATTTCATGAGGCGCGCGGTCTCGAGGATCTTGCCGCCGGAGGAGATCATGTCGTCGATGACGATGACGTCCTTGCCCTTGACCTCAGAGCCGAGGAACTCGTGGGCGATGACAGGGTTCTCGCCGTCGACGACGGTAGTGTAGTCGCGGCGCTTGTACAGCATGCCCATGTTCACGCCGAGGACGTTCGCGAGGTAGATCGCGCGCCTCATGCCGCCCTCGTCGGGGCTGATCACCATGAGGTGGTCGTCGTCGATCGTGAGGTCCTTGTCGATGCGGAGGATGTTCTTGATGAACTGGTAGGTCGGCGACATGCACTCGAAGCCCTGAAGCGGCACGGCGTTCTGCACGCGCGGGTCGTGGGCGTCGAAGGTGATGACGTTCTCGACGCCGAGGTCGGAGAGCTCCTGGAGCATGTTCGCGCAGTCGAGCGACTCGCGGCCGTCCCTGAGGACGCGGCGTCCCTCGTAGAGATAGGGCATGATGACGTTGATCGCGGTGCGCCTTGCCGCCGGCCGCCGCTATCAGGTCGCTTAAGATCCTGAAAATGATCGTCCGGGGACATTATATTGTCGAACCCGGCCATCTTGTAGGTCAGGGAGTGGTTGCAAACGTCGACGAGGAAGTAGAGGTCGTCGCCGCGGACGGTCTCCTTGAGAACGCCCTTCGCCTCGCCCGAGCCGAAGCGCGGGGTGTCGCAGGGGATGAGGAAGGAGTCGCGTGCGTAGCCGTTCTCGCCCGACACCGCGCCGGTCTTGACCCTGTTCTTCCGCCACTTGACGAGATACTCGTTGATGCGGTTTCCGATTTCGGTCGTGCTGGCCGGGGAAACGATCCCGAGGCGGCCGCCCGGAGTGGAGTGGAGCACGGGTTTAGTCTGCGTGTCCTTTGCATCCTGCCTGTTCATTGGTAATTACCTCCTCAAAGTTGAGTGCCTGCCTGCCCCGAAGCCGCATCCGGCTCCGAGCCCAGCTTTTTGCGGAAGCGGATGTCCTCAGTCTCAAGCGCCAGGAAAGTATAGCTCTCCGTGAGGCGCGAGAAGATTCTCTCCGAGTACCGCGTCTTGAGCTCTTCCAGACCCAGGTTTGTGGATATCACTGTGGATTTCCCGCCCGTGATCCGTTCGCTCACGATCTGAAAAAGTGAAGTCCCGACGAATTGGTTGACGAACTCGGTGCCGAGGTCGTCGATTATCAGGACGCTGCAGTTTATTATTTTCCTGCGGAACGGGCCGCTCTCGAAGCCGCGCTCGAAGGAGGCGCGGGCGAACTCGGCGAAGAGCTCCTGCGCCGTGAACATCACGGGGCCGTCGCCCTTTTCCAAAAGCCCGCCGTAAATGCCCCTGAGCAGGAAGGTCTTGCCGACGCCGGTGCCGCCGAATACCAGAAGGCTCTTCCCGCCGCCCTTTTCCACCAGGGCGCGCGCTTCTTTGAGAGCCTTTTCGGCGAGCGCGTGCTGCGTGCAGCCGGGCAGCTGCGCCGACGGCATATCAGCGTACCAGTCGAGCGAGAAATCGTCAAGCGAGACAGCGTCCGCGGCCTGGCTTGCGCCTTCAGCGGTGATGGCTCTCGCGGCCTCTATGAAGCAGGAGCAGCGCTTCCCGCCGACGTAGCCGGTGTCGCGGCAGATAGGGCAGTCGAAGCGGAGCGAGAGGTAGTCCTCCGAGAAGCCGTGCGATTTGAGCAGGGCGCTCCGGCGCTCCTCGGCGTGCTTTGCCGCCTCGGCGACGGGATGCTCGACCGGCTTGCCGTCGAGGCGCGCCAGCGTCTCGGCGACCGCCGCCTCGCCCAGCTCCCGGTCGATTTCGGAGAGCTCCGGTACAGCCGAATAAGCCTCCCTGACGCGCTCGGCGAGGGCGGCTTCATGGCGCATGCGCTTTTCGTCGTATGCGCGCATCAGACGGTCGTATTCCGGATTCGTAAGGGCCATAGTACTCCTTAGTGCAAAAGCGGACATTCGCGTTCCGCCGTATTCTTTTCACTCCAGTCGGCGTTAGCCTCGTGCTGCCGGCACGCAGCGCCGCAGCGCGCTCGTGAAGGCTCAAAATTAAAAGGCTTCACCCTTCCTTGAGCGAGGCGGCCAAGAGCTTTGCCGTGACATCTTCGAAGTCGTAGTCCCGCTGCTGGAATTCGCCGAAGGCGCCCGTGTCGGGACGCCTGCCCTTGCCGCCAGCCGCCTTCGCGCCCTGGCGCGCGGGCTTCTGTTCGCCCTTCACGGCGTCGAGGGTCTTCAGGTTCTTGTCGTGCCAGCTCTTTATGATGCCGTTCGCGTAGGCGAGGGTGGGGCTGTTGGTATTCAGTACCGTGCGCCTGCAGGCTTCGAGGATTACCTCGCGCGGCATGCCCATTTCCTTCGTCCAGCCGTCCATCATATTGATCTCGGCGTCGGTCGGGGTGCGCCCCGTGATCCCGAGCGCGCGGAGGATATCCCTGTACTCGCGGTTGTAGCTCTCGGAGGCCTTCCTTGCGGCGTCGGGGCTCGTGATCCCCTGCGACTTCCAGCCGAGGGCGACCTTCTCGATGTAGCGGATGTTCTTCTTGCCGCGCTCGGCGCAGTATTCGACCAGATACTCGAGCAGCTCGCAGGAAAAGCCGAGGTTGTCGTAGATTCCGAGCAGGATGTTGCGGTCCGTCCTCGTCAGCGGGCGGCCGAGGTAGGTCGCGGCGACGTAGAGCGTCTGCTCGATGTCGGAGTCGCCGTGGAGCTCCTCTATGCGCGAGGCCGTTGGGACGGGTACGGCGCCGTAGTCCTTGTCTGCGTCCTGAGAAGCCCTTGAAATGGCCTCAGCGGATTCTTCCTGCTCCGCGGCAGCCTTTTCGGGAGCCCTGTCCAGGGAAATGACAAGGCTGTCGGGGCCGCTTTCTTCGATGAAGCGTTCCGCCTGCTCCGCGCCTGAAAGCCGCAGGTTCCCCGCGCTTTCCTCGTCGGGCGAGGCATTTTCATTTTTCTCTTCGGGCTCGGTCAGGAGGATCCCCGCGACTTCGCCGCCGATCCTTTCAATCCGGCAAAGGCCCTGCTCTTCCCAGTAGGATATGGCGCGGACGACGTCCTTCTCCGTGCAGTCGAGCGCGTCGGCGATGTCGGAGCAGCAAAAATCGCTGCCCTCCGCCGAAAGGCGCAGCAGGCAGAGGTATACCTTTACGAATTCGCCGTTCGCCCCCGGCATGTAGCCGTCGAGGAACGCGTTGGAAACGACGGTAAACCTGCCGCAGGTTCCGCCCGATATCCTGAACTTGCGCATATCCTATCCTCAAAAGCATATCCAAAAGCGCCCGCTTTCTCTTGTAAATGAAAGCCGTCCGCGCTTTAATTTTCTTCCGAAACCCGCGCCGCAAGGCCCGTCGCCCGAAGGCGGGAGCCGGAAGCTGCGGCAGGGCAGCAATGCTGTCTCATCGGTCTGAAAATTATATCATAACGGCCTATGCCCGCATCCACAAAGTAATCCACACGCGCTGTCGAAAGCATCCGCAAAATGCCATGTGGATTATGTGCATAAGGGGGATGGAGCGGCGGCCGCAGGGCGCCCGTTCTCCCCGCGCCGACAGGACTTGCGGCGGCGGGAGAGGAAGACGATGGCCGCGTGCCCGCCGAGCCGGAATAAAGCCTAAAACACCTTGCCCCTTACTTCGTGAGCGCGTCCGAAAGGCCGGTCACCGAACCCGCGCCCATGGTGATTACGAGGTCGCCCGGCCGTGCATTTTCACGGATGAAAGCCTCGGCCGCTTCAAAGCTCGGCACGTAGGAGGCGTCGCCGCCGCAGGCGTTCACGGCGTCCGCGAGTAGCTTCGAGGAAATGCCGAGGTCGTCTTTTTCGCGCGCCGCGTACACGTCGAGCAGAAGGAGTTTGTCGGCGGCGGAGAGGACTTTCGCGAAGTCGTCGAAGAGGAGCTTCGTGCGGGAGTAGGTATGCGGCTGGAACACCACGTAGAGCTTTTCGTGCGGGAAACGCTTTGCCGCCGCGAGCGTCGCCGCGATCTCGGTGGGGTGGTGGGCGTAGTCGTCCACCACCGCCGCGCCGTTGACCGAGCCCTTCTCCTCGAAGCGGCGCTTCGTCCCGCCGAAGGCGCCGAGCCCTTCGGCTATGCTGCCCTCGGAAAGCCCCATCGAAAGGGCCGCGGCCGCGGCCGCGAGGGCGTTTGAGATGTTGTGGCTGCCGGGAACCTGCAGGCAGACGGAGAAGGCCCCGCAATCCTCTGCATTTACGGTAAATGAAGCGCAGCCCGAATTGTTGTATTCGATGTCAGAGGCCGCGACGTCCGCTCCGGCGTCCGACTCGGAGAAGGTGACGACCCGGCAGGGGAGATCCTTTGTTATCTCGCCGAAGCCGTGGCAGCCCGAATCTATTACGAGCGTCCCGTCCGCGGGTATTTTCTCGGCGAACTTCCTGAAGGAGCGCGTTATGTCGTCGAGGTCCTTGAAGAAGTCGAGGTGGTCGGCGTCGACGTTCAGGATGACCCCCACCTTGGGGCTGAGCGCCAGGAAGCTGTTCGTGTACTCGCAGGCCTCGGTGAGGAAGGAGCCGCTCTTGCCGATCCTTATGTTGCCGCCGATCGCCGGCAGGATGCCTCCGACCGAAACCGTCGGGTCGGCGTCCGCCGCGAGCAGGATGTGCGCCAGCATCGAAGTCGTCGTCGTCTTGCCGTGCGTGCCCGCGACCGCGATCGAGTCGGGGTAGTTCGCCATCAGCTCGCCGAGGAGCTCCGCGCGCGTAAGGAGGGGCAGGCCGCGCCTTACGGCTTCGGCGAGCTCCGGGTTGTCGGCTTTTATAGCCGCCGTGTACACGACCGCGTCGGCGTCCTCGGGAATATTTTCCGCTTTTTGTCCTATGAAAATGTCAGCCCCCAGGCCTTTCAAATGGTCCGTAAGGGCCGACGCGGCGCGGTCGGAGCCCGACACGGCAAAGCCTTCGTCGAGCAGCACCTCGGCAAGGCCGCTCATGCTTATGCCGCCGATACCTATGAAATGCAGGCGGCAGGGCCGCGAAAAATCTATCGAGTACATATAGTCTCCTCATCCGCGCCCCTCCCCCCCGCCTCCCCTA
>Ga0181612_166154_pt1 | contig 24253 bp, 17 predicted proteins | sample HoacroProtozoa21_FD_119630 | JGI IMG/M metagenome (GOLD analysis project Ga0181612, IMG submission 119630) | Hoatzin crop microbial communities from Cojedes, Venezuel. Combined Assembly of Gp0051906, Gp0051904, Gp0051908
CCTAATTATAGCTTTCGCTGTGGCTGGCTAAAATAACAGAGGACTTTGAACAGGGATAGTGAATAACTGCATTTTGTTCTGGCAGCTGGTGTTTCTACCATGTCTCTGTCTGTGCTGGCCCAGATCCCTAAGTGGAGGCTCTGTCTTTTCCTAGTGCCACAGGGTGGGGAGAGGCCTTGAGACCCGCCAGTCTCACATGAGATTAGCTGCAGCCATTTTATTCCTGGCATGGTCTTATCCTGAATGCTCTTAAAAACCTCCAGTGTCACCTTCCTTCAATGCACTCACTTCTCTCTCTCAACTGGTGCTGCCACTGTTTTATCTGTAGACATCTCAAAATAGGATTGACTTTTCCAGCCTGAAAAGGCAAGTGGCTAGGACTTCGGCAAGGGATGTGGGCTGTTGTTGTGCTTTTATCCTGCTACATTTCTTCCAGGATCAGAGAAGTCCTGCTTTCTGCAGCAAGACCTGCAGAAATTGTTGTTTGATTTCTATGATGGACTAAAACCTGAGTAAGCTTTAAAAAAAACCCACCCACAACCAAAAAACCCCTCACAATTCTTGCTGTGGTTGCGCAAACAGGGCTATGACAGGGAAGGGTGCTGTCAAAGTTTCAGACAGAACTCAGTAGTAGATTTAGCAACCTCTTCATTTTATCTTGGTTTGTGTCTCCTTGGAATTAGACGAGCAGCAGATTCTGCAGTTTTCTTCCAGCACAACCCAGGAAGATGTCTGTAAGCAATTTCTGCATTATAGTCCCTATTTATATCTGTAATTAAAGAAATAAGTATGATAGTTATCTTTCTAATTTCATAATTACCTTTTTGAAATAATAGCCCTGTTCCAGGTGTTTTCTAAAATAAAACATCTAGGGAAATTAATTTCAATTAGAAAGGAAAAAATACAAACTGAAGTGGAGTATTGTTAAGAAAAACAAGCTAAAACCACAATCACAAAAAGCACCCAACCAAACCCAACATGCACTTCTTGGAGGGTACTTCATTTAGGTAATTAAATCTGTGCAGTGTGAATGAACCATTGGCAGCAGTGTCCTTTATCAAATGACATTTAGAGCACGTTAATCCGCTGAATTCTGAGACTTCCCAGCAGCTTAAAACACATCTGGAGGCAAAAAATCAGTGAGTTCTTAATGGGAATGAATAGTCTTTTGGTATGTAGTACAGATGCACTAGGCTTTCTCACTTAGAAGATTTAGTAATGTTGAAAAACCTTAGTTGTATACATGTAAATTCATAAGCAATCACAAGTTCACGGCGTATGCGTGTTGGAGTTCAGAAGAAAGATAAGTTTTTCATCCAAAACAAAATGAGAGAACCCATGAAGCAACACTCTTATCTCAACCGTTGCTTTCTTTTCTTTCTCCCTAATTTTTCTTCTAGCACCTTTTCTATTGTCTGTGACCACTGCAAATCTTGTTTTCTTCCTCAGACAGGGTTGTAGGAAAAAACTGTTTGATGTGGCGTATGTGGAAAGGAGCTCTCGGAGAGCTGCCAAGGCTGGCAGATTTTGGGAGAAAGTCATGCTTGTTAAAGCTCAAAGTCTAAAGTTGAATTCTGCAGCAGTGCCTCTTCTCCAGCTTTAGGCAACCCCCTCAAAATGATCACAGGAACAGAACTCACGAGAACAAATATGGCCTGAAAGCAAATTAGTAAGGTCACAACTCTTCTGGAGTTTTTCAAAGTGTGTTTGTTTCTATTACTCTTGTAAGGTTTGTGCTTCTGTCAGGAATTGCATCAGCGGGGTACGGTAGCACCCATCATTTTGTAGGTCCAGTTGAGCTATTTAAGATTTCAAAATATCAGTGGTTTTTTTCCCTAGGTTTTGATTCATTCACACATTTGCACCTTTAAATTTATGTGTAACTTTTGAAACTGGCCTGGCCATCTTTTAAGAAAGTCTTCGCTGGTAGGATCTCTGAAGTCCTTGGCTTCATCTAGGGTAAGAATTTAGATTATTCTCAACCAGCATAGGGAAGTGCTATAGCAGAGAGCGAAAATGGACAGAAAATTTCACTTTACCATTTTAGAGGTAAAATACAGTCTTAGGGATATTCAGAGTCTGAAAGTATGTACTTTTAGGCTTAGAGAGAGCTTATCAGATCTCCATGTTATGCTAGTCATGTGCTATTTCTATTTCAGGGTAAGATCTGGTGCACATCACCTTGTCCCGCCACCCACACCACCTGAACTGAATGACTGTTTACAGTTGCAACAATTCCTTTGAATTAAGTATCAGTCCTTTCACTAATAACAAGGGACTACAAACAGTCAAGGCGGTCCTGAGTGGGCATTGGGAAGGGGTGGAATGAAAAATTACCAGGGTGCATCCACAGAAACAGCATATTTCAAATGGTGAGTGGGATTACAGATTAGAAGAACAGAAACTAGGCATTTAAGATCTCTTTGAACTTCGTACTTCGAAAACCATTTGTCCTCTAGGAAAAATATTCTTTGGACACTGCAAAACATTAGTGAATTTGCCTTGGATGTATTTTTCATAATTCTTCTCTTTCTTTGTGTTAATGAGTAACGTTATCGCTGCTTGAGGACTTGATCCTTATAGTTTGTCTTTTTCTCTTTGCAGTGAAGTCATAATACTGCATTTTTTTGTGATATTACGATCATTTCCATGGCAACAGACTGATGTCCAAAGTATGGGATCACGACTTTAGTGTGGGATCAAGCAAGAGGAGATGAAGTCCTTATTAAAACACACTTTGTCAATAAGAAGAAAAGGCACTCATAAAAAACCTGTCAATTTTATTATGCCTTTTCTTCTCCAGCAGAGCATAAGTGCAAATGAAAAGTACTTCTTTAAAGGAGCTTTTTGTTTTTTACTTGTTTATGTTGATCAATAAAATGTTGGTTTGAAAGGAACCATGAACTAAAGAACTGCCGCTATGATATATACAAAAACTTACTTAAAATCCTGATAGTAATTTTTTTTTGAAATGGAGGAGTGCTTTCTAATACCAATAGACCTATAGAGAGTGATGACCATTAAAGGTTGCTTGTCAGACGTTCCCCAGGCAGTATTACTTTTATGATTTGTTTGTAGGTCCCTTAGGAACTTCCTGATCCACCCCAGCTGTAGCTATGCTCCTTTAGGCTCCGCTAGTCATGAAATTTCTTTTAAGACCTTGCACTATCCCTAATAATTGTTCTGCCTCCAATCACCTGCACCAGGGAAGAAGAAACCACGGCCCCACAGACCTGTTCTGCAAACCCTCGCATGTGCTTAGCAGAGAAGAACAGCTCCTGCCCTACCTTGGAATACCCGGAACTTAACAGACATTTTGGAGGGCTCATGAAGGCCCTCTGTCAGGGTTACCTTTGCACTCTGTGTTCCCCTTCTCTAGAACCGGGGCTAGCTTGGAGAGGGCAATGCTTGAACACTTTCTAGAAATTTCCAAATAGCAGCAAGAAAGAGGCAAGGATACCCTGGTTTAGTGGTCCTCTACTGTGAAAGATGCCCTTAATGCAACAAGAGGTTGGCCAGCTTGTCTTCTGTCACACAGTGGTTCATAGAGAGCGGGCAGAGAGACTCTTTCTAAACCTGAGGTTATTGTCAGTCCTGTCTACTCCCTCCAAGACCTTGTTCTAAACAGTTGTCACCCCAGCAAGGAAATACCAGGTTATCTGCACTTCTGTGAGCTAAGTGCGGAAGGGCTGAAGGTATGGCTGGGTCGGCCTGTGGCAGAGACGAGGGATGGTGAGGTAAGGATGGCTGAGTTTGGAGCATAAGTGCCAACCTGTCCTATGCAGTCAGCTTCTGAAGAGCCATCATGAGTCAACCTCTGTTACTCCAAACCCTCTTTTTGACTTTTGTCAGCAGACTTAGATGTCAAATTCTCTGTTCTCTTCCCATGGGCCTGATTCACCTCTGACTTAACACTGAGGCATGTCAGAAGCACTCCCCCTGAGGCCAATACATTGGTGTAAATGTGAGGAGAATCAAGCAGTGGGTAAAGATAGTCATAGGCTTCAGGAGCTGTTCTTCGTTTGGTGCATGCTGTGATTTATGCACAGAATTCCTGTTAGCAACAGTGAGAGAAGAGATACTTATGTTGCTAAACAGGATTTTTTTTTTTTTCTCAGCTGCCTGAAGCTACTCAGCATAAGCCTGTTGTGAAAGTGGTTGGAGGTATAGGGGAAGGAATGCCAAAGAGAAATAAGAAAAACAAAGCTAATCCTAAACTAAGAAACTGTAAGAATTGCGGGGGTTTTGCTGTTTTTTTCTTGAAACCTGGAAGTTTGTTAACAACTAAATAACTTCTTAATAGTCGTGAATTTTTGGAGTGTCTCTCTGGGTGGAGATTTGCATAGCCACTGATATGGGTGGAGGTAAAAGGACAAGGAAAGTTGAAAGTGGAAAATCACTTCTCTGCTCATTTCCCTCATTGCAATTTGCCTTTATAACAGCAGCCCTCTATGGAAATGCAGCTGTTAATCTTGCCATTTTGCAAATCAGGTTTTGCTCAGTTTTGTTTTTAATAGAAAAGCAACTTCTGATCTGTTTGCCAGCTTCAGGACCGTTACAATTAAGATGAGCTTTTCCTCTCTTCTACCTTCTCTGCAATGTCTTCTAAATTTCCAAGCCTTCTAAATTTTTGGTCTCCAACAAAAGGCTTCTTCTCTTGCCTTGAGATGTATGCGTAAGGGCAAGATACTCCCTGACTTTATAGGGTAGAATCTACCAGTTCTGCTATTATGCAAGTCCAGGCACTGCAGCAAACTGGTAAGAGTTAATCTTTATTAAGCAAAAGCATATAGGACCCACACAGGCTCTGTAGTTGCACTGTATTCTCATGCTTACCATTTCCTTTATTGATTTGCCTGTCTAAATGAGAACTTCTAAACTCTGTGGGTGTTTTCCAATTAGATAAAAGGCAATTCATGTCACCCTGCTGCAGCTCTGACAGCCATTACCCAGAGAGTACATTGAGGACTCCTCAGCAGAACAACCTAGTTTAATCAAGGTGGCCCCCTTCAGTGCTGCCTCATCTGCAGGACATCTCTCTTCACACGCAATGCTTGCTTTATTGGAACTTTGGAGGAATGGGCTGCAGCTACACTAACAGCTGCGTCTGTGCTTTATGGGCCAGCTATATGGTTAGCGGAGAAGATGCATGAGCTTCCCTCTCTCGGGCTGTTTTGGGAAAGCTCTGCTTCTCCAGCAAGAACCTGGGAGTGATGCACGCAGAGCTCGGCACCTTGCTCCAGTAAAAGCTGCCAGTGGCGTCACCCCTCCCAAATGTGAACAAAAACATCTCGGAAGATCGTCACTGCTGCTTGTGTGAATGGTGCTGCTGCTGTGAGAGCTGAATCTGACAAACCTCCTAATGGTCAGAGCCTAGCAGGCATTTGCTGAGTGTTCTGCTTTCTCTAGAGAACCATAGTCTTCTGTGGGAGAAGCATGTTTTCTTGCATGCCCAGAGAGCTCTTACGCTCCCTTTCCTGAGACAGCGGGCAGCTGATGGACAACCCCTGGGCATGGCTGAGGAAACCACAAAGGGAAGTGAGGGTTTCAATCTCAAACTCTGTTTAGCTTAACACTCTGCATCCTATTATGGTTTTGACTCTGAATTCATCCTTGCTGCTGCCTTTCACACTCTTCTGCCATGCACTCACCCAGCTGAAAGACTCTGGGCAAATGCTTCCCTCCTCACCTTCAACAGGCTCCCTGTGCTTCTTGCTTTACTACCCAGCACCATGTCCCCACCACTGATTGCTCTAGTGACACATCCCATGTGACCTCCACAGAAGCCTTACATCTCTGAGCCTGTTTGTCACCTATGTGTGGGACCACTGGAGTCAACCTCTGCCAGATAAAGTGAGCAGCCAGCTGTTCCTCATGCATCAGCTAGAGCTCCGAGAGAGATGGGGAAGGCATTCTTGGCCTCATGTGTTTGTTATTAAGAGAGAGAGAAGTATGGCTGGATGCACAGAATTTAATTTGCCCTGCTTTTTACCTGTGGTCTTCTTGGAAGGTACTATGGCTTCATAAAAAAGCTCAGAATCACTGGGTGGCTCTGAGCTAAAGGAAGAGGACAAGTTTCTCCTTGTGTACTCCATCGTCTCATTTACTGTCTGATATTTAAGGCATATTCATAGTGTCCTGCAGCACAGAAAGGGCTTTAGCTTAAACTGTAGAGGACAGAAGTGGCAGAGTTATAAACTCAGGTGACATCTGTCTAGATACTGGGAAGAACTGAAATTTCCTTACCTGTGTAAGGACTCACCCAGAACCTTTTTGGTTTCGGATGGTCTTTCTCAAGGAATGGGTCCATCTAACTGCTCCTTGAGATGCCAGGGCAATGCCGCTATCGACCCTGAACTGCGATTGAGTCTTGTGGAGCACCAGGTGGTCAAGGAATACTTTTCAGTTGCAGTTCCTAGATGTAACCAAAGTTACAGTGATGAGTATTTTATTTATCATCAATACATTTTATTGTCACCAAAGTTAATGCTGTATTATTTTATTTTTTAGTAAGAGGAGAGAAAGGACTATCTTGTTGTTCTGTTTCTTATCCAGTCTACCGCGTGATAAGTAGGAGGAGATAGTGCACTTTTTTGTTGTTGTTTTTTGTTTTGTGGAGTTTTGTTTGTTTGCTTTTGAGAAAGAGCAAGAATGAGAGTGAACTGAATTTGGTTATGATTCTCCAGTATATTAGGTTAGGATCTTGTATTAGTGGTTGCCTACTGTCTGTGCAGAGCAGCTAGAGGAATTACGCCGTGATTCCAGAAATTCTGGGCATGATTTTGAGCAGGTTCTTCTCATTTTTCCTGAGCTTGGAGCAAGATAACTGGTTGTTATTGCTTCAGAAACTACTAGCGCTCTTGCTGAGGCAGCATGCAGCAAAAGAAGTATCTCAAGTGCTGCTGTGAAAGGGTGCTTGCGTAGGCTGCCTGTAAGAGGTGACTTGGACTGTGGGATTTGGAGCTCACTTGGTACTTTCTGCCTTGAGGCTGTGTGCACAGAGCCAAGTAGCTTGACAGTGCCCTAACAAGCTACCTTGCCAGCAGCTCACCAAAACCAGCAGTTGGACTCTACTGTGTTCGTGATATGGAGCTGCATCACCTTTACAGCGTAAAGAAGTGAGTCACCGCGAAAGGTAACATGTTTTCTTTGCGTAACATGCTCTTTGTTCAGCGTGAGCAGAAAGTGCTCCCAGCAGCGGTTCTCCTCCCATTGCCACGTGTGTCAGCCAGGCTGAATGCTGCAGCAGCTCTGCAGTCTGCTCCCCTGCAGCCCCTTTTCAAAGTACATTAACTGGTCACTTTTAAAAGCCTCATTACTGCTGGCCTTCGTCACAAGACTGCTTTAGTCCTTCCATCATGTACAGACGCCCCTTAGGTGGGGTGCTTCCAGGCCACAGATCTCAATCCTCAGAGGTGCTGCAGTTTTTGGAGGAAATAGCATTGACATCTGGCTGGCAAACCTTGCTCCTTGGGAGCATTAACGTACACTGGCAGTGAGAAAATATACAACGATTTGTCCCTTCTCTCACCACCACCGCAACAACCCCCTGGCTAACCTGGTACTCTGCAGAGCCAGAGCGTTAATGCCACCTGGCTGCTGTAAAGCAGAACGGGAGATGGCTCGGCTCTACTTGCCTTTCTTCTGGGGTGTTACTGGCACGTTAAACCATGTTTGTTTTCTCTAGCTGGCTACTTTTTCCCATTAAACTTGTAGGAACTCAATTATATTGGAGGCTTGTATCCTCCTCTTTCAAATTTGGGTGAAATTAGCCATTGAGTTTGAAAGATGAGGGAGTACTTGCAAGTTTACACATTTACTGGACAGACAGCATAAATGTGTAAGCTTTGTATTATTAGAAGGTTAGGTTAAAAATAAGTAGTAAAATGTCTGGAAATGTACCGTGTGACTCTCATATCTTAAATGTCATCACACAGTATTATACTTGTCTATACAAATCACTCCTGTGGGGAAAAAATAAGGAAAAAACCCCCATATAACCATGGTAAATGGCATTTTTCAACTCTCACTGGAGCATAAGCAGAGCAGCAGAAGCTAAACACCAATAAGTAAAATGAGTAATATGTTACTCATTTCTCACACTGAGATACTGAGAAAAATGTGAAAAAGAAAATGTTAAGAAGAGTAAAAAAGTAATAGATGAGTTGAGAACACTTTGATGGCAGTTTAGGTTTATTTGCTTCCAAAAATCAAGGCGGTTCATGTTTTATTGCAAATGTGCTTTTGAATGCCTTTAGCTGTAAACTTTACAAGTATACTGAAGGACTTCATTAATTTTAAAAAATTTTTAACCTTGCTTGACATCATCTGAGAGGTGTAGGTTTACTCAAGAATGTGTAATCACTGAACAAGGACTGCATCAGAGGGCAAGATGAATAGAATTAAGGTTGCCATGGGTACTTTGCTTTTGAATTTCTTCACTTTTGAGTTTAAAGCCTAAACAAAAAAATCCCAGTAATTTTTGGCTTTTGTAGTTTAGCACTGAATACACACATAAATTAACAGCTTACTCATGGCTGCAGTGTAGCTATTACTGTCTAATGTATAATTCCCTGTATGCAGACAAGCTTTGTTTTTTCCTTGTTCTCTAAGTTTTTAATTGCCTAGAATTTTGCGGTACGACATAAAGAGCAGGTGTTCAGAAACTATGTAGAAATTAAAAAAAAAAGGAGAAGCAGGTTATCTTTTGACTGAGAAATTTCCTCTGGTGTTTGGAAGAATGGAAGGAAGATAAATGAAGACCGACATTGAGCTAGGCTTTTTATGGATACTAGTGTAGGCTATAAAAAAAAAATCAGAAGTACTCTGTGAATAAAGACATGTAAATGTCATTGATTTGGGGAATATCAATTTGCAGAGTGTTTCTTCTCCTTTATGCAAACTCATGAAAGCAGTCTGTTGCTGTGAGGAGGTTAACTGATTCTAGCCTGAAAGTTTAATCCAAAAGTTGCGTTGAATCTGTTTGATGTTCGCACTGGCACCTGGAGAGGTGCGCAGATGATGCGGTAGGTGCTGCATTGAATTACGGAAAGCTGAAACCCTCCCAGGAGGCCTGAACTTGCCTCCTCTGTCTCTTGCCATAGGGATGACAGTCTTACAGGCTGGGGCTTTGAAGCCTGCATTTTTAAGCAGTCCTTCAGGCTTAAAAGATTGGGGTGATGCTCTTGTGTCCTGTTGAACAGGCACAAGGGTGAGCCCTGGCATGTGCTGACCCTCTGGTTGCAAAGTTCTTTAACGAATATTTCCGTTACAGCCTCTATAGACAGAGCTAGGCAATTACTGAAGTAGCTGCCCTGGTCATTAGGAGCAGCGTAGCTGTTGGATGAGTCTTTCCCAGCTTTGGGGAGAGTTTTGCAGCCTGTTTTGGGTTATGCTTTGCAACGCTTACTCTATTAGCCAGTCCCAAGCAAGTGAGGTGGTTCAGAGCTACCCTGGGCATCTGTAGGAGCCTCAGTTGCTGCTGCACAGGCATAATCCTGGTCCCGCTCGCAGGGTTTCTCCCCTGGCTAACGTGAGTCCTGGAAGACAGGGTATGCCTGTTGGCATCCCTGGTCCCTGTGGCAGCACTGGTTTGTCCCCCAGATTTTAGAGATGGAAAGAACCTAAAAGATCGTCTTGTCTGTCTACTTGGCTGGTGCATGATTGTTCCCCACAGCGTGTTTTCAAGTGTGCTGTCTCTCTTAATTGATTCAAGTGCTGGGGCTTTCGTTACTTGCCTAGGGAGACATAGTTCAAAATATAATAGACTTCCTTGTTGAAAAATATTTCCTTATATACAGCCTACACTTTTGCTGGTTTAATTGGTACTGCCATTGCGCAATTGCCGGTGCTAACTACTTTGCCATGTTCATTTGTAAAACGATGTAGTAAGTTCTGAAGTAAGCTTGCATTTTAGGATTCCTATGGATTCTGGCAAACACAGCTGGATGAATACTCACACTGTGGGAAACTCTCCAGTAAAATACAACATTCCATTATATTTTAAAGCATTGCGGTATAAAAATTTCTTCTGAAATTAGGAGTTCTGGAAAAAAACCCCAACCACTTCAAATCAAAATAGAATATTGCAGGTTTGACATGCTTTTGAAGAATTTAGTCTAACTTGAAAAAGTATTTTTTCATTTTATCTGTCTTACTATGTTAATCTTTGTTTTTTTAAATGTCTGCTACTCTTTGAGTAAGAGAAACATCTTTTCTGGCTGATGTGTCCCTTGATTCTGATGTGTGATGGTGTTTCATCCTTTGAAGCATAGAGTTGTTTTCTCACTCTCCATGGGGCACATGAGGAACTGGATACCTGCCTCTGAGACAGTCCCCTGGCAGAATCACTCTTCATATAAGCCCACAGATCTGACTCCTTGACTTCAGAGCCAGTCCCTCTGCTGTTCAGCCAAAAATTCAGGGAACCCAAGAAACCCTCGCTGCTGCTGTGATGGAAGTCAAGGAGAAATTTGCCTGGAACTATCTGCAATTGCAACATTCTCATAAACAGCTCAATTTTAGCCAGTAACTTCCTACAGAAAACTATTTTGTTGGGAACTATTTTGTTGAGCAGGTATAGGGAGAGTTTCTGTGCAAGTGAGCGGAGAAATGATAGTTACGTTGAAGCACTGCTGGCAGGACTAAATTCTTTCTGGTTACTGGAGATACATTGATATGCTGTTCTGCCTCTTCTTGTCTTGTGAGATGTTCTGGAGGATATCTTTTTAATGGTAATGGCCACATGTTGTAAGATGTGCCTTGAGATGAGGTGGGTTTTATGTACTCTTACCTGCATTACAAATGTGACACTTGTGGTATGAGTTGGTGAGAGTTATTCTTAATAGAGTTTAGTTGTTATTTCAGCTTCAGTGCATTTTAATCATGCTTCCTCTGTCAAACATAGCAAATATTTCCATTCTTCACTCAGGTAGCTTTTTCTTTTTCCCTGTGGCTCTCAGAAATGAAACAGAGCAATAGAATTGTTTAATTTCATCTGCATGTTCATGTGTCTTTGCTCTTCACTGAAAGCATGGCATTTAAAAATCCATGTCATTTTGGGGTTTTAGTACTATTACCCTAGCTGGCTGATATTCTGCAGTGCCTGTAAAACTGAAGTCCACTGGCATGTTTAAGGCTGGAAGAACATTTGATAGTGGGAAGGGAACCTGTACAGAGAATTGTATATTTTAAGTCCAGTTACCAGAAGGGTTTGCAGTTTCTACCCAAATTGAAACAATAGTGGGTAATTTTAAGCAGAGGAGCCAGAAATCTCAGTAGGATCAGCAGTGCTCAGGTTGGGGTCTGGAGGCAGTAACTCTAAAATTCTCCTCCTGATTCTCTCCCTGATGTACTTTTTAGTCTGGGGCATTCATTCTGTCTCCAGCTTCAGTTTTCCTGAAAGTGATAATATTTGCAATGATTAAGAGGAGGAACATTATGCTAATACAAACGGTGGGGTGTTGGTGATTTTTTTCTGGTGGGGTTTTTTTGGGAGGTGGTGGTGGGTGGTTGCTGTTTGTTTTTTTTTCTCCTAGATTTCAAATGAATATAAAGCAGGTTTATCTCTTCGTATTTTTTCTGAGAACTGATTCTTGTAAGAGGTTATATTAGTAGTCTGCCCTTTATAGGGTTGATAGGCTTGTTCCAGTTTTATGGTACTTCTGTTTCTTTTGCTGTTATACAACAAGTTAAATTATGCTTATGTGAACAGAGGATGGATTCTGGGGAAGAGAAGGTTGTGAAATGTGTCAGTGGAGAATATTCTCAAATAATAATCACAGTACTCTGCTCTGCAGTCTACTGGGTTTCAGGGACCACAGAGGTAGTAGCAGGCTTCCTTCCTGGACAGGGAAGAAACCTTCACCTCTGTGGGAACAAACCACATTTGTGTCAGTGGGGTCCCACCAGGGGCTGTAATGGAAATTTGTGAGTAAGCCAGTCAGGGAAGGCAGTGATAATTCTGAATTAAAAAACAAACAAACAAACCCCAAAAAACAAACAAGAAACAACCAAGAGAAAAAAAGCCTGTATAAAGAAGGTGAGAGGAGTTTTTGTAGGCTGCAGAACATGCCTAAGGCTTTGCTGTCCTGGAGGACTCTGAAAGTGGTCTGCAAACAGCATACTAAAAAAATTCGTAAATTAGTAAACCTAAAAAGGTAAGCAGCTGACAACAAGAGAGATCTGGACATCTGTTTTGCTGGGGCTCAAAGTGTCAGTGACGACCATAAGAAAAATACAGCTCTGATGGAAGATCACGTGAGCCACTGTACGCTCTGCCTATCTCAAACTCCTCACCACCGCTTCTTAGGGGAATGTAGTTTTGGCATTGTATATCTGAAATCTCAAACTATTTTCACTATTTTTGCCCTTTGATTTAACCTTTTTATTAAGTCACAAAAGTGGCTTAAATTCATTGTCTGCTGTGAAGGGGAAGAAGTGAAGTGAAATCCCAGTAGAGAGGCTGATTCCACATGAGGGAAAATAGATGGAGTGGAGGAGATTTACGGAGAGGGACTGATCTGCAGTGTTGGACAGGCCAAGAGAAATAAAAGGAGTTCCACTGAAAACAGCTGAGTCACATAGATACAAATACAGTAAGAATAGGAGGTAAAGTATGTTTCATAGAAAAATTCTCTACAGAGGAGAAATGGAAAAGAAATTATTGTACATTGGATTGACCCTGATGTGTTCCTTCCTTTGTGTTGGACGACTTGCCATTTGGATGACTTTCCTGGGATGGGATGTCATAACGTAACCATTCCTCGTTAACTGCACAGATCTTACTGTTATTTTAATATTTCATTTGGGTGTCTCTTGTCTCCTATGAATAACTAACCACAGGCTGTCTTTAACTCTTCTGAATTTGCGGCAAAGTTTTAATATCTTTGATATCAAATGGAGATAGTTTCCACTACAACAGGCTTTGTGTTTATTGACATACGTAGACTAAATACAACAAAGTAACACTCGTTACATAACGATTCTTTGGAGGATTATTCCATATAGTTGAAACTTATGGTTCCTTAATAAAGATAGGTTTGAAATATCAATTTGAAGAAATTTCTGCATGCAGTTTTACTATTAACCTGGAAGATATTTTATATATATTTATATATTTTCTTTGTGCATGAGATCTGTCTGGATCTTTATCTTATGAAGAAAAACAAACCTAAAAGTACTTTTAAAGGTTTTAATCAGAAGCATCAAGCAAACAAATGAAATAACAGTATTGTTTCTGTCTTTGCAGCGTTCAGTACAAATCAGTTCTTCATGTACGTTAGATAAGTGACCAGAGTTTCACCATATTACACCAGTTGAGGAAAGGAGCCATTAGAATTAATGTCTAGTTGGACAGCAAAAGAGCCTTATGTGAAAACAATGCCACACAGCAGAAGAGTAATTAATCACAATACTCTGAAGATGCAAAGTGCCATGTAAATCCTAGGCATTCATCGCACTATTTAGACTCTGATGGCTAATAGCATTTGATTTTGCTTTCAGCGAATGATTGAAACTGCATTTCAATGAATCAAAGAAAATTTATTTTCTCTGAATATTTTTCACTAGTTTCCATGTGTGTTTTGTTAGAGTGCAAGCACACACAAAGAAGAAACATTTAATTTATTAAAATCAGACTCTGCCAGTATTGGTGCAGACGCTTCCAGTGCTTTCCCCTGAGAAATCTAGATAGTCGTGGACAGAATTGCAAGTCTGAAACCTATTTGATGATGGTGAGATCTTTACCAACTTATCTTTATTAAGAACAAGGTGAACAATAAGATCTATGTTGGTTTTATTAGAGGGAAAGATATTTCCTTGAACTGCGTTATTACTATTTGAATAGGTTACAAATAACATTATTCTGGGGAGTATTTTTCTCTTACCTTTATTTTAATAAACTAGGATGATGTGCTGTAGCCAGCTGCATTTTCTTTTTGTCAAGGAGGATTTTGATTAACATCAGAAATCAAATGCAGATTATATACTTTAATATTTATCAGTGATCTCTACACCTTGCTCTCTTGACATGAGCAGAACTGTGGTTTTGCCCGTCTCTCGATGCACCCTGACAATTGGCGAGGTGCATCAAAAATTTTGTCACACTTCTGACCTCACAAAAGAGATTTTTAATGCCTTATCAGACTTGGAGGAATTTCTGTTGCGTGGAGGTCTGATTGGATTTCTGTTTCTTTTTGAAGCGATTTTAGTGTTTTCTTGGTTTGTCTTTTTTTTTTTTTCCCAACGCGAGTGGCACCTTGTGCCATTAGTTTTCAGACAGTGATGTGATGGAGATATTTCCTACATACTTCTTGTAATGAGCTTGTGACTGCCCCTGTAAAGGCATTCTGGTAATAAGTGATTCTTTTCCAGTGAAGCTCAGGGAAGGAAGCCAAGAGGTTCAGTTCTGAAAATAAAGACTACCCAATAACTTTTCCTGGAAAAAACCCAAAACCTCAAGCCTAACAAAACTTTTTCTTTTTTAGTAGTAGCGGAAACTGTTTTGTCCTCTGCGAGTGACCCACAGAGCACAGACACTGCTCTTCTGTGCATGAGGATCTCTTATCCTGGTCTGTTGCTCAGGTCCCATTCACATCATATCTTACGGTCTATTTTCCTCTTGAGGTACGTTGGCCTGGCAGACTTTTCTGAGATGAAAGTATCATGGGTGTTCATACAGTTCAGAGTTTCTTTGAAGCAGCAATGCTCCAAGTGCATATTCCATTACATTAAAGCTAATCTTCATTGTTTGTGCATTTTATTTTGGCAGCTCCTCTTTCCTTGTTAGGAAAGGTTACTAGTGGTTATGATAATCTTGATGTTTATTTTAATTTATTAGCTGATACAAGGCTAACAATATATGGACTTTTTGAAAAATAATAGAGCCATTATCCTCAAGACTATTATAAGCTGAGTGACTTATTCAGTTAATAACTCACATTTTTTTTAGTTCAATTTGCTAGTTAAACATCCCATTTTAATTTTTAACATTTACTGCTATTTAGAAAATTTTTATTTCCTATCATTGTCTCATAATTAAGCTCACTGTGTGACTTAAGGGGCACCAAAAAGCAGGACATTGCACAAATTGTTTCAAATCAATGCCCTTTGAAGCAGACACATTGAACTTAGTGTGGTAAAAGATAAGTAAGAGGAGTAAGAGAAGGAGCAAGATCCAGCAAGGAAAATAGTTGTATTGAGTGTTGTGATTATGATCCTACCTCAGGAACAAAGTTTGTTGAGGCTGGAGAAATATGAATTTCCTTGTAGGCAGAAACCCTTTTCTAAAAGTCCGTTGTGGTCACAGTTGTGGCGTGGTGCATGCAGGGATTTCAGCACCAGGTTTCCTTTCCTGGGTGCAGTCACTTTTCTCATGTGGTGGGAAATGGTGAAAGGGGCTTCAGCCTGGCAGTGACCGAGTGGCTGAGGTCCCACAAGGCTGGTGCTCTGAATGTAGAAAGTGAAAAGCCTGCCCCAGGTGAGCACAGACGTGCAGCAGAAGTTGGATTGCAGTAGACATGCAAGGGTAAAAGGGGCATATACAGGATCAGCAATATTAATAAATGAATCTTCTGGGCACCTAGCCAGATCCCATAAATTGGAAAAGGTCATGTTTTACCTTGATGACAGCCCCAACAGCTCGGGGCTATGCAGCTGCTGCCAGCACTCTGAGATTTCCCCTTCTCTGCTTTCCTGAGAGGTTCTCAGGTGTTTTATGAACAGATGAAACCCAAGGTTTGCCTTGGTCCTACGCTACTATCAGGGACTCTCTGTCTGCTAGAGCTACTACTGATGCCGCACAAAGCTGTCAGGAGAGCCTGGACGGCTGAATGGTAGAGAAGTAATATTCTGTGATGGATCTGAAAGGCAGAGAAAGGCAAGGGAGGAGTGGATGTAATTGTGCGGGCTTGGCTGTTTACTATTCGCAGTGTGAGACTGATCAGTAGACTTTTTCGAGACTCAGGCTTCTTAAACCTGGTGAGCTGAACGTATGGTGTTAGCTCAGGCTGTAGTCCCTCAGTTTTCTGTGGTTTCGTAAATAAGAACAGTGCTTGTAATTCTTTGTTTGCTTCCTTATATCCCCACTGAAAATGAACTGAAAATTTTGTGATGGTGCTGTGTCTGCTACTATGCCTTTTTTTCTCTCCCAATTAACTTGTAATTCGGTTAACTTTAAGGTCATTTGATCAAAAGAGATAAGTTTCAAATACGATGAGTTCCCAATAGTTTCAGAAGAGTAGATGGCTGGTCAGGGAAGACCAGGGCTCCATGCATGCCCCACCAAGGGGAAAACATTGGAAAACCCAGAGAGTGCAGAGATGTGGGGAACCTTGGGTCAAAGCTTTCTGGAAACCAGGCTTCCTAGCTTTGCCTGCTAATGGCTCTGCTTTTCATTTCAAATGCATCCTGTTCCCCTTTGTGATCGCAGAATGGGGGTTGTTCCAATCATTTTATTTATGTGAGGAAATTCTCCATACAAATGATGCGTTAGTGGGTTTATGGTCTAATTTGAGGGCAAGTCTCAGGCTCTTGAAAGCTTTGCTCGGCCCGAAAGCTTGGTGATTCATAGGAGTTTGACATCACCACCAAACTTTCTGATTTATCGGAACATAAAATGTTAAAACATTCTTTTTCTCTTCATAATTGGCAATCCTATGTCTCCTGTGGGGAAGGCCTATTTCACATTAAAATAAAATTAAATTAAATGTCAAAGGTATATGGAAGATGGCAAGGATTTTTTTATGTTTGATTAAATATAACTTTGTTTTTACACTTAAATATTACTTGTTTCCCTTTCTACCTTGTAGAGATAATATTCATAGGGTGCCTGTACGAACCTGCAGTTTTTATTCTTTAGTTTATACTCCAGAGTTGCATCTCACAGAAACTTTCTAAGAAAAGGGCAGGAAAGTCAAAGTTGTTGAAGGTCTTATAGCCACTTCATTGAAGTATTTTCATCTCTTTGTCGCTGCATGGATGCAAGCCTACAAATATTCCTACTGGCACAAGTTTGTTCTGGGTAATATAAATGGCTGCTTTTGATAGAGGGGACCTGTCTTTGCAGATACTAAGAGGCCAGGTATTTTAGATCTCACGTGATCGTAGTTTCCTCTCTTATTCCTGCTTATATGAGTCTAATCCAAAGTCCAGTGAAGGAGAGAAGTCTTCCTTCATGTGGCACTGGAAGGAACAGTGTCAAAACTGAAACAGCTTTGTGTTTTCTTTTGGGACCAGGGAGGGACCAAGAAAAAGATCCTATTTTCTCTCTCTGTGAGGGATATACCTAGAGAGAGAAAGGGCATTCGGTCCCACCTTCCGACCAGGCAGAACAACCCTGAATGTTTTGCCCCATGCTGTAGACAAATGCCCAAACTATACAGAGTTATTTCTGTGTTCTTTTTTATCACTGAGTACCAGAAAGGTGGTTTCCTTTATTAATATACAGAGAGACATGAAATTAAGTCATTGTATTCCAACTGGTCCAACTGATGCGCATGGGATGACTAGTCTGGCAATTCTCCTTCGGGGTGCTCCTACAGCAGCATGTAACTGCAACGGTGTGGTGGTCACCCTAAGTGGTAAAATTTTCCTCTGTATAGAGGGGCAGCACCAAGCCTAGGGGAAACGGGCTTTCTGCAGGAATCCTGGTCTAAAAGTGAACAAAGACTTTAATTGGCCTTTAGGGGTGAATTTTAACGATACTTTGTATCAAAGATCCTCCTCTGTACATTTTCCTTTTCTGGCACTAGGCATGCCTTCTTTGCTTTGGCTGTCATTGAAAAATCCCTGCTTGATTATTTTTATGGATGCATAAACCTGAGCTGTTTTCTTGTATATTTTTAAACCTACTCCTTTCCTCCTTCCAGACTCCAAATAATAATTTCTTATATAATTATCTTGTGAATGTATTTTTAGAAAAGTATTCTGTTCAAGTTGTCAGGTAGCAATACAGCATTTGTATTATAAGCAAACACCTAGCTCTGGAGGTAAAATATGGAATAGGTATGCCTGCGCCATACAGAAGTGTGTGAGTCTGTATACAGTACATAAACCCCCACATTCATGTGTGTATATGTTCATATATGAATATGTGTAACTATGTGTGAGCACATAAATGTGTATGTATGTATATGTAGACAGGTTCTTTTGTTGCAAACGGGATCGTTCAGCTGCAGTCTGTGGGATGACCTGAGATGATCAACATATTGCATGCTGAAAACAGAAGGGTTATGGAACAGTAAATGTGCATAATGAGAACAACAAAAAAAAGAGACTCAAAAGATCACAGAGTTTTACAGTCAAATGTCTCAAATTTTTAGGAAAATGTAGGAAAAGACCCCATTACAACTGCCCACTTTTGTGGGTGCTGTTCTGTGCAAACAGACTGCAGAGCATTCTGGAAAAGAGAGACCAATAGCAAAGACATGTTTTCAAGAAACTATTTTAGAGCAAAGAGAAAATGCATTGAAATGTAATATAATGGATTGAAATGTAGCATAATACTGTTCTAATGGAGTTAAAAAAGAGCATATTTCAATTAGGCTCACACTGAGCCAAAGACTGTCTCTGTTGTGTTAGCTGGATACAAGAGGGCTTTTGCAGGAGCGGAAAATGTGTAGATGTCCTTGCTTATGGTGTAAACATTGTGTGTGTTGTCAGGTCACAGCAGTCCCCCCCCATTGAAACAACATGCTGAGTCTTGATCATTAAGGATGGAAAAAATTTATAGCAGCAATGTGAAGGGGCAGTATCAGAACTGTCATGGCACAGAAACAGCAACACAAGAGAGTAATAGGATGGCCAAGAGAAGAGTTGGTCGTCTCCTCCTGGGAACAGGATGTCTGAGCAGTGGATGATGCTGAGAAATTACTAACATTCCATCAGCTTTCACTAAATTAGTGTCAGATGCGCTTCATATAAATGACAAAGGGTAAGATCTCAGCCTTTAACAGGGAAGAACAAATGGAGACTTCTTGACCAGTTTGATATTTTTAAATCAAGCTGACCTGAGGAACATCATCCAAGGCTAAAGCACTGCTGAAATGCCACAGCCATTTCCCAGTACTCAAAATACAGGGGCTGTCTTAGACCCAGTAGTACTCAATATTTTTATCAGTCACCTAGAAGAGAGGGTAGAGCGCTACTTGTTAAATGCATAGATGACAGTAATCCAGGAGGACCTGCCAGACTATTTTAAGGGAAGACATGAATTCTAAATGACAAATTGAAGCTATGATCTGAAAAAAGTAAGAGGCTATGCAATAGTTACAAGGCAAGATACTGCAAGTAGGTAGGGGCAATCATCATGCAAATCCAGGATGGTTAAGTCCTATGGAAAATGGGTGAAAAAGAACATGGTAGAGTCACAAAAACACAAAAGAAAAAGAAAAGATGATTCTAGGCTGCATAAATGTGAAGTAAGTTGTTGCTCATATACTGCCAAACTACTTGTCTAGAGTGGTTTTGCCAGCTTGGGTACCACACTTCAGGGAAGGTGTCAACTGATTGGAGACAGTTCACAGAAGAGCAAAGGGAAAGATCAGAGATTCAAAGACACCACTGAATCTTCTTAGCATAGAGGAAAGGTGACAGGGTGGGGATGTGGTAACATTTTTCAAATATCAACATAATGTGTATAATGTTGTGGATACAGCTCAGTAAATAGTTGGAAGGGACTTGTCAAGTAATACAGCCAATGCATGTTTGTAGACGGTATGTGAGAAACTGAAACATGCACATTTGAAGTAACAAATGTGGATGGAGAGTAGTTAGTTTCAGGCTTTGAAGTTATTTCTTTAAGCTTGGCTTACCTAGATATAAAGCTAGAAAATTAACTTGGTTTCCTGGGTAAACTTCAGTATCCTGATGAACATTGGCAATGATGTTTGGAGAACAAAAGACAGAACGTTACCAAGGTGGTGCTTAATTGAGCTAAATCCACATATAATCATTCCTATTATAGTGAAGTACTGTAGCATTTAGATGAAGTAAGCCACTTAAAAGATTCTGCAAATGTTTCATTGTGTTGCTGCTTCTTCTCTAACTTACACTGATCGGGGTGAGGAAATGCTTTATTGAAATCTACGGTGCTAGGCAAATGTTACACATCGTTTGACATGCCAGTATCAAGGCAGACTCATGTTTTCTTTGATTTTCTTTTTAGTAAATTATTCATCATTATTATAAGTGAATGGGCAGAGCTTAAAAAATGGCTTAAAAACAGCTAAGGAGAAAAACATGAGGACCTAATGTCAAACTGCTGATGATCACAGGGCGGGTCTGTCTTGTACAAATCCGGAAAAGACAAACAGATGTAGCCTTTGTCCTAAATCATCTTAGGCCAGTCAAGTTTCTTATCAAGGAAGTGTTACACAGATTCTGGCTCCATTTAATGCCAGTTTTATCCAGTCTAATTTATCTGTGGCTTTAGAAAAACCTGTTGCCATTCAGACATCAGTTTGGCTAACCAAGATAAGTTCATGGGGAATGTTGTACACTGGTAGCAGCCAATTTATCTGGGAAGAGATGAGTCAAGTTACCATGCTCATCCATTCTCATGCTTTAAACATTCTTGCTCTTTTTTTTTTTTTTCAGTTGGAAGTTGGTAAATGATTAAAGAAAGGGGGGTGAATTGTAAAGTCCACAGTTCTTTCACATGTGTAGTTAGAGGTTCTTTTCTGGGTGTGATCCAGATTCTTTGGTCTCTTCTAACCCGGTCTATGGTGGATGGAGATGGAGGCTCTGTTTTAAAACCACCATCTGTTTCTGTTATTTTATTCCTATTAGTTTATTCTTCTTGGTCTTAGCTGAAATTAAATACTCTGGAAGTTATTTGAATTGTTCATAAAGTTTTTCCACAGGAGAAAGTGAAATATTCCTTATCTTGCTGAGCAGTATTCTTCTTTAAACCACTTCTTTACACTTTCTGTACACTTGCATTAAACCATCCCTGTATTCTTTAAAGAAATATGCAATCTCGTCCAAGTTGAATTCAGAAAAGTAGAGAACAATGTTTGGCTCTTTTCTTGACAAGGGCAGATGGGGTTCTTGGCATCTGTTCATTCTTCATTTCTGAATATTGGGTTGGGCATTGTTTTTAACAGTCTTTGCCTGTTTCTTTGTCCAGCCTGAATTCTAGAACAGCTGGATTTTTTGTGAAAAGTAAATGTCAAGAAGTCCCTTGCGTCCTAGATCAGCAACTTTCCTCCAGTCTTTCATGTAGGAGAGTGACCAATTGTGGCTGACAGTGCTGTGCTTCATAAACCTTTCTGTCCAGTCATTTCTGACAAATGTAAGGAAATATCTTCTGATGTTGCTTTAGATGAACAACTTATTCTCTGCTTTCTTGCTGAAAGCTCACTAAGATCTTATTATTCAGAACTCAGCAATTCCTGAGAGGAATAACTTCTGTAAATTGGACTGTGAATTCAGGTAATGTAGCAATATTTTGTTGAGTCCACTATGTGCAGTGGAAAAGAAGAAGAGGAAAAACGTGAATGAAGCAGTGAAAAATATGACAGGTACTAGTTAAGGAAAAATAAGCATTATGTAAGTTTGTGCATATTTTGCATTAAAGCAGTACAGCAGACTTGATTAGAATTTAGTCCAGATGAGTAGTGATAACAGTTACCTCAGATAGACCTCACTTTGCCCTTTAGGATAACAAGAAGAAATTGTTTTTCAAAATACAAAACAAAATTGAAATTTGTTAGATAAGAATCCTTTCAGCTTGCCTAAGGGCATGCGCATCACCTGTAGATGTTAGAGATGGAAAAGACTTATTCACTCATGAACAAGGCCATCAACAGGTTACATTCTCTGGAGTACAGTTTCTAGTATTGTGCTCTGCTACTTTTGTATTCTCTCAACAACAAAGCTGCTTTACCTTTTTCTCAGGAGGCTATTCCACTGCCTAACAGGAATCACTATCAGGAAATAGCTAAGATACCAAACCTACTCTTTCCAAGAGCTCTGATGCAGCAGTGTATGGACAGCCATTCTGTACTGAGTCAGCATGGATCCTTCAACACAGGGAAGCTCAGTCTGAGCTTTGGGCTGCTTGAGTTTGCAGGAAGGTTCTCACCAGATGACAAAAGCCTGCTACATCACTGCTGGATTTATTTCACTTAAAATTAATTCTGCACAACACTTCTGAAAATTTGTCCTCACCCATGAAATATTCTGATTAACCACAGGTGACAGTGACTGATAGCTAATCAACGCTGGCAAAACTGGACTGTTCCCAAATCTTGTCACAGGAGCCACAATTCATACTGTTGATTCCAGTCATTCCCCTGGAGCACATTAAAAACGTCCTCTCTGTGTTTGTTATTGTCATCTTTCGGGTATTTCCAGGCTATCAATATCTGCCTTTCTTCATGGCTTAGAACAGGTTATGGACACATGGGTCTTTTATTTCTTCTTTATAGCTGAGTCTCTTCATGTAGTTTGTCTTGGTTGTCTTTGAACTCTGTCTATTTTAGAGACAGCAAAAACTGTGATCTACCAGCTGGGACCGAAGGCAGTTCAGCACGTGGAATCATTGTGGAGCCACCGAAGCAGGGATTTTTTACCTCCCCGATTACTAAGCAGCAGCTGTAATAAGGCTGAAATATATGTATTAATTTTACTGTAAGTGCACTCACTTATGTGAATCTTTCATCTCATCTCAAAAGTCAGTTATGGCAATGCCTACAGAATACCAAGAAAGCAGGTTACATTGTTAGGGATATTTTATTACCTACTTCATCCCAATCACTAAACTAATAATGAAGTTTCTCCTCTGTAGTACCTTCCCAGTATATCTTTGATATGCTTGTAATCTTTGCAGATGTTTGCAGAATTCTTAAAAGCTCTGGTGGCTGAGCATTTGCCAAGGTGCCCTATTGCTGGCTTAACGAGGAAAGCAGCTGAGAGAGGGAACTTTCTGACAGTTAGAGCAAAGCAACCAAAAAAGCCCATTTAGAAATCTCCTGCAGATTTTTTTGGCTGAGGTCTCCCCAGGGATCTCACTGGACATAGTTCTGTCCATCTGTTGTAAGTAGGGATGAGTGTTGTGGCTTAGCTTTGCAGCCAAGCCCACTCAGTAACCCAGAGTCAAGTTATTACCAGCATTCAGTTGTTATCACATCACCTGCTTGAGAGTATGCAAAGTGTGACTATATTAATGAAGGAGAGAGCGAGGGGTGTGTTTTGTGCATATGTGTACTAGTATGAGTGGATTAATAACTGAAAGAATCTCCATTTTGCTTTCGTCAGAAGTTGCCAAGTCTGCCTTTTGATGTGAGGAACAAGATAGATAACTGGACCAAGTTTTTTTCAATTTTTTGTCAATATGAACCTGAATTCAGGCCACACAATTCAAAAGAGACTCTATGAATTTCTACTAGTGAGTGCAAAATTTGAACGTCTGCCTGCACAGGCTTTTCCATGGTATTAGCTCTAGATTTCCTCTTTGTCCCAAACTGTTGTCTTTGTCCTTATTGCCATACACATCGGTCTTTTGAGACATGTTTAATAGAGGAGATGTCTGGTATGGAGGTGGATCAAGGAGTCTGGCAACATGCTGTTCATTCACATCTACTAACGAAAGCTAGCATACTAAAACTAATAGGTAGCTCTGCTCATACAATCTGGTTAACCTTTGAGATGCCCTGCATTGTTCCTGCCACCATGGGAGACCTCCTCTCTCAACAGCATTTTGTCTATCAGAAAATGAGAAGCGCATCCGTCTTGGATGTGCTGTGTTTACAGTCTCAACCTGCTTCAGTTATGTTCTCCCAGTCCCTTTCAAGCAAGAGGGCAGATTCATGCCCTGTATCTCCTATTTTTTTGTGTTTTTGTGCATCTGTTGCCTGTTCCTTCATAAAATATATCTATCTGCAATAGCAGCCTCATATAATTGAGGGCAATCTCTTGAGACAGTATCGCTATTTACAACCATTGTTTCTCTTATTGACACGCACAGTGCTATTTTCATGAAATAGGGCAGTTCCCAGGGCTTCAAATTGTATTGTTTTATTTTTGTTTTTCTTTACCTGTTACCTTACACATCTGCAAATCTCTCAGGTGTTTGACATCAGATTTTAACAGTGCAGGCATTCTGGTTTTCAATTTTCTGTGGAACAAAAGGTCAGAGGGTGAAAACCTACACTTCATTGGTATTGTTCCTTAATTAAATAGTGCTAAATATGGGTAGGAAATCGATTCCAAGGTCTTTCAAATTACCACTCTATTTTGATATCATTTCCCA
>Ga0181612_128641_pt1 | contig 24248 bp, 20 predicted proteins | sample HoacroProtozoa21_FD_119630 | JGI IMG/M metagenome (GOLD analysis project Ga0181612, IMG submission 119630) | Hoatzin crop microbial communities from Cojedes, Venezuel. Combined Assembly of Gp0051906, Gp0051904, Gp0051908
CACAGCGAGCATCTGCAGGATTTGACCACCACATGCTCAGGAGCGCTATGTCAGACTCCTGAGAGTAAACGAGTCTCTGTGTAAGCCAGGCACCTCTTCACTTCAGAGGGGAAATGCAAGCAAAAACCTCTGGAAACACTGCTGCCCTGCAGAAAGCAAGCTACAGTTCCCAGAAGTCCTTTCTCCTTCCATAAATTCTTGTCCCGAGTAGATTTTATACAAATGAATGAAGCATTTCATGGCATGGGCAAGCGCTGTCCTAGCAACACATCAACTTCTGCTATTCTTCTGACTCATCAAGACAGGAAAATTATAAGACCACAAACTTACAGTTAAGAGAAATGCAAAAATCAAAATATCAAAGCATTGTCTTGCTTCTACTGGCCACCAAGCCTGGGTAAAGCAAGGTGAGAGCTGTAACGGTAACCTCGTGTTTGTTTCTATTGACTGGGGTGTTCAGATGGCACCCAGAGAGAGGGCATCAGATCTGTAGTCTTCTTATCAGAGTAGAAATATAGTTCAGACCATCTTCAGTCCTAGCCTGCAAAATTGAGAAGCAGGAATGTTCTGCCCAGTATCACGTGTGTCCACTAGCAAACTGCATGATGTATGCCTGTGGAACCAAAACCAGAGTTTCAAAATCAGGCTGCTGAAAGACAGCCGTGTGTTATACCCTGCGCTGCTGGTGTTTCAGCAGGGAAGACTCTCTAGTTGTGGCAGGGAGGAATCGTTCAGCCTGGTACTTTGAGACTCATGGTGGTGCCGAGGAGGCTGTCATGCTCAAGGTGTATGGGCATGGGCAGACGCAGACAGCTGCCTGTTATCACCGTCTCCTCTCCAAAGCCGACAGATACAAGACAGCTCTAGACCAGATAATCTAATAGTCATGTTAGCATGGCATGGAGCCCAAGGTACTACGCCAAGCCTCTCAGTTTATTCCTACATTGTTTATATGTGTTTATAATCTTTAAATCATAGCTCTCTCCCATAGTAAAAGATCCCAAACAGCTGCAACAATAAACTGGAATGCAAGATGAACAGATTGTGAGGCAGAGAGACAGAGCAGAAAATAGCACTGGTGAATCACAAATACAGAAACAAAATAAATGAATCAGTCCTAAATAGTTTAATTAATAAAGGTTAATTTATTTATCATCCTGGCTATCTCTGAACTCCTCTAAATTAATGCAAAAGGAACAAAGCAAAAAAGGGCAGCAGTAATTGGAAAGCCTCAGTAGATACATTTTCCAGAAGATTCTTTTTCTGCTACATAAAAAGCATCCTAGATTTATCAGTACATCAATGTGGTCAAGGTGCACAGACATGCTCGCTCCCATCCTGACTGGCAGCAGCATAATTAAAAGGACATTAACAGATCAACTCTTTCTGAGTTAGAGACAGATCTTTCTTCTCTTTCCCTTCTCATGAAAGGCATCAGATGGTCATCAAGACCAATCCTGCTCACACATAAGATGATGCCTCCATCTTACCCAACACAGTCTGCAGGGAGGAAGAATTGATCAATCCCAGCAGGTAGAGCCTGGGACATTACAGACTGAGAAATAATTGTTTACTGAAGCTAACTACAAAGTCCTTCCAGTGTAACATGCTATTACTTTTCTATATCTGTATCTACCCCAAACTAGTACATGAAATTCAGTATTTGAAATAGCAAAAACATCATTGCACTTACTGGCTCACGGTAACTATAAATGCAGTTCCCCAGAGAAGTGCCATACACATCTGTCCTTTCCAAAGTACACAATCTCCCAACCTTGATGTCTTCAAAAACAGTCACTAAATTCATCTTTAAGATTCAAAACTTCAAAATAAAGGAGTTGCATGGTTCAGCAGGATGGGGTTGATGTGAGCACTGTCCTAGAGGCTGATACAAGAAGTGCTGGGAGCAGCTGCAGGTGTCCCAACCCTCCCACTGCCCCCTAAGCCATCTTACATGCAGTTCATACAACAAAAATAATTTCCTAATACTTCAAGAACACAAAGAAAATGTAAGTTTTGTGCTTCCTGTTGCACCATTAAAACACTTCAACACATGCCAGGTAAATTCAAGGTTCCCATGGAGCTGTTACCACTTTTTAACTTGTGGGCCTCACTAGGTTCTCCCCTTCCATTTTGGCTTCTTCGTATGTCAATTATAAGACTGATTTCTAATATACTTAAACAGGAAAAGAATTGCCTAGAAGGTCTACAAAGACTGCTTCATTTTGCTGATTTCTGATTTTGTTGAGGTTATCTCGATATCCACCATTTGATGCCCTTTCAAACGCCATGTACTTGGTGGCTTGCCCAGGAGGTACTTCTGCTGTCCATCAGGAAGGAAAGACATGACCCTCACTGATAAGCTTCAATAAATACCTATGAAACTTGAAGGCTTGAAACATGGAGTTAAAGAAACCTTGTGGAGGTAAAAAAAGTAGAATCTGAGATTATACAGCAGAGCTATGGTCATAAAGTTACTAATTTTCTTTTTTTTTTTTTCTTCTTTAAGAGTCCTTCTGGATTATTGTATCCTGTACACTGTAGGTGGCTGCGTTTCACTGCTCAAGGCATAAGTGGCTGTCATTTAAGCAGCAACTAACTGTGGGAAATGGTAGGAGAGCATGTCAAAATGTTCAGTTTCAGATGGGCATGTGTATTTTTCACTACTTCTTTCCTTGACAATGCTGCAGAAGTTAAGGAATTCTTTCTTCTTTCAGAAGAAGAAAAAAAATAGACATTTAAGACTATTTTTCTGGTTTTAAAGAGGTAAGTGCAGTTTTTGAAAGTGAAGATAGCTTCCCACTCTGTCTGAGCAGAGCTGGGAGCTCTGACGTGTCACTGGAGAAAACAGCAGAGCAATTCTGGGAGGTTTTAAAGGTCACAGCTTAGCTGAACTGTAATTGACTTTCAAACATTGATCCATTATTATTAGTGTTTGTTTGAAAATCAAAGGTTATTTGATCTGAAGCTATTTTGCTGCTTTCAGAGGCCGGAAACCCTCAGTTTGACTGCACTAAATTTGGTCATTTCACCAAAACAAGAAGCTTTTGATAAGCATTTTTTCCAGTAGTGCTATCTTCTTCCACTCACTCCAGAATTAACTTTTCCATACCCGAATGCCTGTGGAGAATTTGCTTAGCTCTAGAGCAGCTTCTGCTTGGCTTTGGCTTCTTTATTGTCATGAGTACTACCCATCAATATCTTCCAGCTTCCAAATGTAGACAGCAACACTGGATAGGAGTTCTGGATAAGGTCAGCAAGGTTCTTCAGAAGTAGCTGCACAGTGGAAACAGCAAGCTTTTCCCAACACAGTTACTGGAGGTAAAACAGCTCCTTTCGTGCTTTCTGTGTTCAGTTCTATTGACCTGCGAGAGGCAATTATGAGTTGTGGCAGTAGCCACAGGATAGAAACCCTTTTGCATTTCAATTCCACTGGTCCAGATGACTTTATTGCTGACATCTTGAAAGAACAGATGCATTACAGCCAGAGTGCCCAAGTGGGTTACAGAGAAATCATTTCCAATTGCTTATTCATGGACTACTGCAGAGAAGAAAGCTCCAGATATTTCATTTGATGGACAACATTTAATCATTTTTTTCAATTACTGGGTAAATAAGAAAGCAGACAGTTTAAAAATTGTGTATACCTCCATTACAAATTACCAGACATTCTTGGAACAGAATTGTGATTATTAATCCCAATTCTCAGCTCAGCCCGAGGTTGACAAAGTCAACGTCATCTTAACCTTAAGCTTATAAGAAATCCATTTACTTTGCTGGACCCACTGAGGCTTGAGTCTTTAGGAGGTTAAGTTTTCATAAGAAAAACTATGGTGATATAAACTTCAATTTCCTTTTTCAAAAGCAGTGATTTTCATATAAGCACATGACTCCACCCGGGACTCGAAGAAAATGGTCAAATGCTGCAGAAGAAAAGCTATGATCCACAGTGATTGACTAGAGAAAGTGTGTGAAGCCAGATTACATTACAGCCAGATATGGAGCATAATTGGTACTAACATGTATTACTCCCCAGCGCAGGGACTGGTTTTGTATGATTCTGCACAGTAGCTAGCACAAAAAGGTCCAGGACCTAAGGCACAGCAGTGGCATGAATAATATAAATAATTTGGGCACCAGCCATATGGGACCAAAACCGAAGCTAGAGCAAGACGAGTTGTTCTGTTATGGAGGATGGAACCACACCAGCTTATGCTGAGGAAACGGCCCAAGATCTGATCATGTTTGTGGGAAACAGATGGTGTTTTACAATCTTTTTTTTTTCCCCTCCTCATTTAAACTTTCTCAGAATGGCAAGGGGAAAAGGGAAGAGAGGAATGGTGTGTTGCAGCAGGTGGGTGAGTGGTGATGTGGGGGAAACAGCAACACTTTCCTAGCTTTGTGGAGTGTGACGTAGAATGAAACAGCATCAGAGACTAACCATAGTGTTTGATACTCATGGACATGAGTATATACTGCTATTATTGGATAGAAACTTTTCCATCTTCTGTTCCACTGAAGCCAACAGGAGACCTGGCTGTTTTACTCAGCTATGGGTCAAGTCTAAGTCTCCTACACCTCCACCCTGTGCCTCTCCTTAGAGGCTACAAGGAGACTGCTAATGAACATGAGCCCATTGGTTCTCCTGCATGTTGCTCCACTCAAACCTCTACCCACACTTCTCCCATGGAAAGAGTGAGAAACTACACTACTCCTATCCCTTTTCTTTAAAAGGAGTGTTACTTAAGTTGAAATGTTGAAGAGCAACAACTCCACAAAGTACAATGAGGAGGATAAGAAGCTATTTAAGATCTTCCCAGGACCTTCACCTTTTGGAGAAAATAAATAAGCTACTAATCAGGCAGTAGCGCAGAGCAGTGACTTTTCAGAAGAAAAAAAGCTCAGCAGCAGCTCTGCCAGGCAGAAGCTCCCCTGGAGAGCTAGATGGATGGCAGGAGCCTTGGTAGAGTGGCTGTCGGGTCACTGACTGCCCCAGAGTGAATTTGGGCTTGTGCTTTTCTTTCTCCATACATGTATATGTAGCTATATGTGTGTGCATATACACAGATTTATAAAATCTCAGTCAATGCTGTGGAACATGGGTCTTCAAACACTGTATACAACAATTTTGCAACAAAATGAAAAGCCATTTGCAGTCAACCCAGCTAAGGTTTGCCAAGTGATTGTCACCCAAGTGGGCGCAGTGGAGGCACGGGTGTCCCTTTATTAATAGTCTCTGTGGATATTGTGATTTTTGTATCTTGAACTTGGAAGAGTAGCCAAGGTAGGCAGAGAAGTCAGAAGTTACATCAAGAAACCCCACATAGTCAGCCAGCCAGAACATGGGGATCATGATCACCCCCTTCCCAATAAGAACCAGTTGATCCTCCAGATCATTTGGTTTTCATTGCTGCGCTGGGGGTAGCTCCCGCCATCTCCCCTCAGCTGAAGACTGTGGGCAGCAGATCCAATTTCCTCATTCGCACTCCCAGTGCCTATTCCCAACTGTAGAGAGATATGCCAGGTGGCGAGAGCACAGTGGGAGCTGCTTATTCAAAGGCAGAGAACAGCAACAGTCAATTCAGACAGAGCCTATCCACTTGCAGGGAAACACTGCAGAGACAGTGATGAAACCTCTGATACTGCTTCTAATTGCAGCCTTTGCCCGTGGGAGCCGCAGTCTTTATTAATGCAATTATGATGTAGCCAAAGGCAGCGAATGCTTCTGCTGACCTTGGTAGGGGAATGGAGGCCTTTAGTCACCACAGGAAATTGCTTCCTCCCCTGGCAAATGGCACATAACCCGCTGTGTTCCCGTTCCTGCAGATGCACCAGCTTCTCATTGAACCAGAGAGTATGTAAATTGCTGTTTCGTGCCACCTCCTTCACCCTCGCAAATCAGAATGGTTTTCAAGTTAGTGTTTGGTTTTCAAGTTACTGTTTTCATAAAGGAAAATCAACAAAAAAAAATCAAACTTTAAATTTTACTACAAGTACACTCTTAAATCTTGACTTACAAGAAGTAGTAATACTAACAACTTAGAGTCCTAATTACAACACTTTTTGAGCTCCAATTTAATTGTAATTTGATGCTCCAGTTCAATTACCCTAAAGGCATTTGACATGGAGACCCGCTCTCAGAAAAATGTTTTCATGAATTGAAATTCTGTATCATGGCAAGAAGCTGCCATTAGCAATAACAATAAGGTGTTTGGGAGAACACATCTGAATCATTCAAGATGGTATTTCCAATCACACTCTACAGACTTATAACCAAAGCAAGCCCTAACCTCGGACCATCGTCTAGTCTTAGTCAACAGAGCATTTCATAAGGCTGCTATATATGCTTTGTAAATACAGCACTTAAAGCGGTATCCCAGTGGTGCTTGCATTTTAAAGGACCATATAAAACCCTCTTCTCCAGACATTAGTCCCAGCACTTTATCCCCACTAGTTGTAAAACTGCACTGACTACCATCAAGGTTTGAGATTCCCCATGTAATAGATCAATCACAGAAGGAAGTAAAGAACATACCAGGACTGAACATGTCTATTTGACTCCTCAAGGCAGGCAGCAAGCGGAAAAGTGAGAACTGTTATTTTACATGAAGAGATAGTGAGACCTTGAGGAGCTGGATGGCTTGGCCAAGGTTACTGAAGAAATAGTCAACACAATTACGGTGTATGCTGGAGGCACTGGGCCTACTTTTTCTGGTGCTGACTGTTGTATGCTGGTGGTGGCCCCAGGACAGCCTGTGTGCCAGCCACGAGATCTTCACCGTGGAAGAAAGTAAAGCCTCCACCTTCGCTTTTCACCCTGAGGACACTTTCTCTTGGTGCAACTGGTAGATACTGTGACCAGGCCCTGGGGAAACTGTGTGGCACCATCTAACGGCTCAGAGAACTAGAGACCCTCCCATAGTGTGAGGGAAGAAGACACAGGCAGAGGCTTTCAGTCAGATGGCTCATCTTCAAGAAACCTAAGGGCCAGATTTTTTAAAAGACATGATGCATCAGTCAGCCTGAAAGTAAAGGCTTCTGTGAAGCTCAATATCTTAAAACAATTACGCCTTACAGACTTGCCCAAAGTTGCACAGAAACTGACAGCGTAGGGAAAAAAGCATGCTCCTTACAGCCCCAGACCACCACGCTGCTCTTCAGGAACACCCATTAATGAGCAAAGGGGGATTTGCATGAATTTTACTGTGCTGCTCACAGCCCATGATAGCTCTCCATTTTGCATGATGCTATAGTTTAGTCTCCTGCTGTTAAGCATGAAAAACAGCCGTAAAGCAACAGCTGGTGCTAGCAGTATCTGCTCAGCCTCCAACACCACCCAGCATGTGCTAGTACTGAATATTGATGAAACTCCAGTCTTATTACAATGTAGCACAACATGTTCCTTGCCTATACATTCTCTTTACACAGAGTTTTCTTCTTACAGAAAGCTAAGATGCAAAATGAAGTTCCAAGTCAGGTCCAAAAACAACTCTCAACGCCAGGTTTTGGGGGACCCCATGGAAGGAGTGCTTCCTACTGCAGAAGTCTAACCCAGCTGCCGAGTGAACCCAAAGTTGGGGGATGACAGGGCTTGATCCATCCGTACTTCAGATTGCACCAAATTGTGTTAGGTCTTGTGTCCTGAATACAAACAAACCACTTCAGACCAGCGAGAATTTTCATGCACAACAAATTTTGTTCTCTCTGTAAAACCCAAAATTAAAATCCTCATTTATCAACTTTGGTTTTTCATTTTGATACCTTTTTCAAGTTCAAAACCGGAAATGAAAAAATCTTATGAGCTGTATCAGTCCAGAAATAGAAACACAAGAGTAAACTAGAAGACAATGCTATTCCCAATACAGATAAATGTTGGAGGAGTTTGACTTCTGGGAATTTAGTGAACCCAGGAGATCTGTGCATCATTGATTCACTCTTTGATAGTGATCCAAATTACATAAGATCCACATTATTAACTTGTGTAGCTGATAAGACATTATGAATTCCCATATTCACCCCCACAGCCAAAGAAATTTGTAGAAACAGCAAAAGCAGTGTTTTGAATACTCTGGCGGTCTGCAAGTCAGTAGAAGATGCTCTATGAAACAAGAAAAGATAGAAAACTCAGTGGCAGGGGAACATACATGTTATTTTCCCACCAGCACCCATATACAGGGCTGATTTCTGACTGCTTGTAGTGATCGCAGACAGCAACCAAACCAACCTCTCCTGTCTCACAGACCAGAATCAAGGAGGCAGGAGACCTCAGCAGGCCAGGCCTCTACACTGGGGAACGACCACCTTTGTACAAACCATACATTAATTTCCTTCTCTTACATCATGCTTGTGTTTAAGCTTTCACACTACCCTGAGGCAAGTGATGCCAGTAGTTGATTATCCTTCCTGCTGGAAAGCTGCACTCAATGGTCTAAACAGATGAAACCTAAACCCATGACTTCTCCCATGAATAGCTGTGGTGAATGATTCCACAGACCCCAATCTGTGCTCGATCAGAATTGTTTTATTGCTCAAGGGAACACCTTATATACTAACACAACAGCTACTAGGGCCAATCAGCTTTGGATTCATGGCTTTGTGGATGCCAGTTCACCATTGCTGTTTACCAGAATTTTTTGCAGCTGCGTCTGCGAAAACAGCTGATCTCATGGGAACAGCAAAGGGAGGAACAGGATGCGCCAATCCCTCAGGGTCACGGGACAGTGCTGTTCTGTCTCAAGTTATACCACTTCCCACAAACAGAGGCATGGAGAGCATTTTATTCCTCAGCTCTTTGTTCAAAATAGTTTAAAATCCTAATCCTTCTCTGATATATTTGCAGCTGACACCTTCTCTTTGACCCCATTTGCAAATTTAACAAGAACAATCTCTATCTCATCCTTGAGATTATTAATGAAAATACTGATCAGGATCATTAGTGAAAGTACCAGTTGACAGTAAACCCAGGATAAACCTTTGCAGAATCCCACTTTGCTAAGTCTTGTGTTCTGATGAGAAACAGCTTTCTAGCATGACTTTTCAACCAGTTTAGCAACCACAAAAATGAAAGTTTTCTTCTAATGAGGTTTCTCTACCTTGATTATCAAAACATAACTAGAGAAAATACAAAGCTTTATTAGTGTCAAGTTATACAGTACCCACTGCTTTTCTTTTGACCATAAAACTGGATTATACTGTCACAGGAGAAAACTCAAAATGTTTGGAAAGCAATTTGTTCTAGACAAAGCCCGAAGGATGCTGCTGACCTCCTCATTATGTGCTAACAGTTTCAATATTTGTTCCAGTATTTTCCTGGCAGCTAAAATTGCACTGCTGGTCTGTACATGGAGCTTCCTTACCCCCATTTGAAACAGAATTACTTTATCTTTGCCAGGAGAAGTCACCCGTTCTTCATAAGGTCTCAAAAATAGCAGTGAACAGCTCTGAGTTTGTGGCAGGCTTTTCTCTACATACCCCATGGTGATTTTTCATTGCACTTCGCTGATTTGAGAACAACAATTCACATCCTTTTTCTTACATTCTTCTATGTTGGCTGCAGCATATTTTAGTTGAAGCAGTTCAACGTGAAACACTCCAGCGTGCTGAGTATTGCTCATCCACAACCTTCCTTCTTCACTGAGGACCAGACCAACGTTTCCCCAACTTCCTCTTGCATCTAATACTTGTGCAGTAGCTTCTTCTCATCCTCTCTATCCTTCCTAGCTCCCTCATCATTCTGTGCCTTGGCCTTTTGGTTCCATCCTCCCAGGCTCACACACTAGCCTTTTGTATTCCTCCTTAGCAATTTGACCCAGTTTTCATACTCCAAACTGTTTTGGTTTGCATTTGTGGTGACCAAAGACATCGTGACTTAGCATGAATAAACAAAGCCTATTAGCTGCACAGACAAAGCATGGCAGAGAGATCCAGGCCACAGCCCTCCCAGCCAGCACACCTAATTTCTCACTGCATACCTATCTAAGAGACCTTTGCCTGCAGAAAAATAGGAGACAGCCACTTTTCCCTGGGATGCAATTAGCAACTATTTGCACAAATGTCTGTAAAAACTGGCCTATGACTCAGCTGTTGTAGACACCCAATGTACAGAACAAAGAAGTCCCTTCCTTAGATGACAAAATTGATGGGATAGCAGAGGGAATCGGGAGCAGAACTCCAGGCCCTGGGCTGGAAGCAGCAAGAGGCAAAGGGCAGGGAGCTAATCTGAGCTCCTGCACAACACTGCTTCCCCCTGTGATCTACTGCTGCCTTCAGTAAGGCAAGAGAAGCACGAAGGAATCGGGGAGACTGCCGAGCAACTCCACAAGCAAAAAATCCCGTGTCAGTGATCTACCTGGTGTCAAGACTGGAGGGTGCAAAACTCTAGAAGTGTTAAAAGAAGAAAGTAAAGGACCATCATGAACAATCTAGCAGGTCTTTATAGGCAGTATGCCCAGCTGTGGGAAGCTGCTCAGAAGCAGCTGCAGAGATGCTTGTCAAGAGGGTGGATTAGCATAAGGGAAGGGATACATCTGAAGAGCCTTGAAGAGTGAAGACAACAGCTTCACTGGCACTTTGGGGCTGTGTCAGGGAAGGGGAGCAGCAGGGGTGCAGGCAGAGGAGAGGTGGTCACAGCAAATTGGTAAAAACAAGCTTCTAAAAGAAGTATGCTAATTGAGCAGAGTAGGGCAGGACTGCATTTGCTGAGGCCCAAGGCAAGGGTAGGGCAGTAGTGGAGATGAAGTCACACTCCTAGGTTTCTGGCATGTCTGGATTTACCTACTTGTGTTGGGTTCTATTCCTTCTGAATGAAAAAAGTCTTGGGGAAAAAAACAGGATTCATGGTACTTCTCCAGGTTTTCCATTACTCCAGAAGCTAAAGTTACATTAAAGAAGTAATCGGGGTTGGCTTAAAGGTATCCACAAGCCTGCCTATGCACAAAGAAAATCTCTGGCAAGCCTGCAAACAGTTGGTCGAGCCCCAGCCCCACTGTGTCCATGAAAGCCTTTAACACCTCCCCCTGCTCTGTGTGAGCCTGGTAGCACCAGAAGAAACATAGGAGCCCCAGATAAGCTAACAGGCACGACACCCTACCTGTGTGGATGGGTCAGAAGGGTTGAATTCTAGAAATGTTGATCAGTTGAGAGTCTGAAAAAAAAAAAAAAAAGTCAGGACCCAGAGGGAAATCTTAGTCAAAGACAGCAACAGAGAGCTGACCTGAATGATAATCATGGTATTGGCAGCAGATCAAGAAGGACTGAGGGAAGTAGATGGGGAAGAAATTGAGGGCTCCCTCAGCCATGTGGAGACTGAGCTGATGGTTGCATCTCCCAAGGATGTTGAAGCAACAGGCCAAGATCTTTGGACAGAAGGAGACAGTACTGCAGTGATTAGGCAGAGATACGAGTCACCAGCACAGAATCGGGAGCTATTTCTTTGCAGCAGAATTTGTGCCCAGGTAAGGCCTAAGGAGCAGAACATGCGAGTCAGAGGTAGGTGTCATCACTGCAGAAAGCCAAAGGGGCCAATACCGCATTGCAGCCTTGGCCCTAGGTCATGCGGGTGCCAAACACCCCCAAGCCAAGAGCAAGAGCCCAAGCACGACCATGTTGCTCCACCAACAGCAAGTCACCATAGTCTTAGAGCAGACATGCATAGCATCACAAAACAGTTCATTAAAGGAAGATCTGGGGGAAGATCACACCTGAGTGACTCCATTCGATGAACAAATAAGAGGAAACAGTACTTTGGTGAAAATACAACTGATCATCTTCCTTACTACTGTAGAAGCAGAGGTTAAAATCGTTGTTTGGACAGTAAGAAAGAGCCCTGCTGATCAAAAATCAGCATGAGAAAAAACCCAAACCAGGATTACTTTGGTTTTGGCATGTTGCAGAAATAGGTTGCAACTTGTGTTACGCTTGTTACTTGTCCAACCTATTCCTCAGAATAAAAACAGACAAAAAAAAAGACATATTTAACTAACTGAATTAACTAATTGCCCCAATACAACCTAGTGAAGATGCATTGCAATAACTCTCCTGGGTACAGAGACACAAGCATCACTGGGCAAGAACACACACCTCTGTTCTTCACCTACTTACACCCAGGTAGGACAAATCCACCCCCCCCCACCCCGTGGTGGGAACATGGACAAAGCCCAGCAACTGCCAAAAACAAAGGTTTTAAGGACCCAGGCAAACTGCGAGAGGCTCAGCTGCTGCTGGACCCAGCCTGTGCATTGGCAGTTGAGGAGGATCTCCGCATTCACGGACATCTCGGTGCACCCTTTGGCTCTCAGCATGCTTGGATAGCAAACACACAGCAGTGGGAATTTCTCACTAAATTATTTAGTCTCTCAGTCCAGTATTAGCTGTTACTGAATCACTCTGAGGAAAAAAAATCTTCCTTTGGCTTCAGAGGACTTCAGATCAAACCCCAGTAATACTTTTATTTCTAGGTGGAGAGACTCTGAAATTAAAAACAAAAACACTGTTTGACATGTGATTCCTGGATCTTTTTGTATTTTATATAATATCTTTTTCTCAATTGGAATAACTCAGGTGTAAGCTTGAAAAGAAAGAAGGATCCCTGTGGCAAATATTTGTTCATCCATTCACTTTCATTCAGTTTCTTTGTAAAGTATCAAATCTTTTCAGAACTGCCCACATTTTCCATGATGCTGATCAAAGGTATCATTATTAATGAAGAACAACATCATCATTCAATGCATCAGGCTCAGAAAAAACATTTTCCCCCTAACAAGAGTCTCGGAGATCAGGAGCTGGGCATCAAAAATGCCCCAAACAGCCCTCCTGTGTGCAGAGCATCGTAACTGGAGGGGAAAGGCACGGACAGGGCTGCAGGATGGAAATCCCATGCCTGCTCTCCACTGCCTACACAGCCGGGGTAACCATGCACCCTGTCACAGCCTACTGCCATCACCAGTAGCAGGCCAGAAGTTTTGTACCAAGCTTGCAAAACCTCAGGACTGCAGAAGTGGAGACACAGGAGGCAGCACAGAGACATGCAGCCGTGGGGCGATAGGAGCTGGGGCACAGGCTGGCACCGGCACCCCACAGCTATAAACAACTGTCTAGCAGTCAGCTGAAGAAATGCAGGCCTGGAGCTGGGCAAAGTTGGTTTTAGGTGTGACAGTACAAAGAAGCAGAATCTAACACATGAAAAGGCCATAGCATATGATAAATTTCAACAGAACACAGCTGCAGACTGTGAAGAAAGAAGAAATGATGTAAAGGCTTCTCTGCTCCATGAAGAAAGAGCAAAGGTGTAAAGGCATGTTAGCAAGTAAAGAAATGACCCCCAAGAGGACCCTAGAGCAAGCAAACCAAAATCACCACCAAGAACACCGTACTCTTCCCAAAGGACTCGGGTGCTGACAACTTGCTGTTACATTCCCCATTGCTACCAGAAAGACCCCAGCAACCTTAAGAGCCAGGGGAGGAAGGCAGGGATGAGCACAACCCCCAGAAAAAGCGGTAGAAGCCAAGTGCACGTATAAGCATTTTAATTGCATTATTTCTTTTTCTGTAACAACCTATCTTGTCTAATAACCATTAAATTATTAAGGTACTGTATATATATGCAATATGTTCTTGGCTTTAGGTGTGCTCCCTTTTTGCCCATAAAGATTTTGAGCATTACTTTAGCAGCATTAATTTCCAAGTGAAAAGGGGCTCAGCACAAGTTGTCAATTATGTATCATTTAAAGATGTTTGGTGATTATTTTCCCTTGGATTTGGTTTTTCTATTGAGGGGACTGTCTCTGTTGCAGCCAATGTTGCTCACTCCCCACCTCTGCCCCCTGAACAGACCTTTGCAAAGACAGCACGAGGAACGCTCTGTTCCTCTGCTGAAGCCAAAGATTAATTTTCTGTAATGCCCAGTGCCATAAAGCCGCAGCGAGGGCCCTGTTCGCCTCCCTGGCAGCATCCCCTTATCCCACAGCACCATCTCGTGGGAGACTGCAGTTTGTGAAAACCCACCAGCAAAACCACCCGCTAGGATTAAATCCACTTCCAAGGGTCCCGTCGCTCTTCCCATAGCTTCAAACCCCTGCAAGAAGCTGCCGTGGCACAGCAGGACCAGTGCTGCAGCTTTGTAGTGCTTGCGCTGCCTCCTGATTGCAACTGAAAGAGCAAGGAGTGACAAGCAGCCCCCCAACATCACACAGCCTCACCAGGGGTTTATTTTTCCAGGAGGAAGCAAAGCATCCTGCTCCACGTTGCAAAAGCCATGCCCTTTAACGTGCTGGGAAGGGTCAAGGCTCAGAGCAGAAGCGCAGCAACTCTTTAGCCCATCTATAAGGTGCCCTGTTGCAATTCCCTCTCCTTCGCAGAAGACCTTCAAGTGCTGCGTGCTCAGCTCTCGGGACATGATCAATAATAGGAATAGCCCATGCAAGCCCCCATCGCATATGGTCATGTCCAACAGATAGTAAAACCTCCAACTCCTCAGCTGCAACTACCTTCCTTGAGCTCCAAACAAATATCCCCAAAAAGTCTCCCCAAAGTTGTTTCACAAAACCTCTCTTTGGACTGTCTGGGAGATCTCACAGTGGACCCCAAAACATACATATCGAGGATATAAAAGGTGCCTGGACCAGAGAAATTTTTCATTATTTCAAGAAAAAAGTTTATATTTGTGGTTCTGTTCCTTTGAGAGCACAATCGAAGTGAACTGGCTCTTGCTTACGTGGTTCCCTCCATATTTACAGGCCATCCCACAACAGTCCTGCTGTATGCCAAGGCAAGGGGAGCTGGGCTCAGCGAACACGGGCGGGACTCCTGCCCAGAGGCTGTGCCAGGCTCGGGCTCAGGGCCCACCCTTCCTCCCAAGGTTTCCTGAGACCATATTGGAGGGTGGAATTACACCCCTTCTCAGAGGAAAAACTAACATTGAAAGAGTATGACTTATTTTCTGCCTGGTTTTAGGGAAAAAACATGACTTCTCATGTCTTAGGAGCTTGCCTGCAGCTGCAGATGATTTGCTGGGATACAGGGGAAACCAGAGGAAAACAGCTCTCCCAAGCTTGGGTTCTGCAGGCCGCCAGCTGGGTCCTACCACGGGGCACAGAGACACCCAACGCTTTCCACCTTCCAAGGCATCTCAATGGCACTGCTTTTCCTGATGGGCATCCACAGCAACTCTCCTCCCCACAGAAACATCTTCTGCTGCCTTTTTAATAAAAATATCACCCTTCTTAGCCAGCACGGCAGTGAGAAAATAGTAGGAGTAGCAAACAGCTGCTATCTGCTACACACATTTGACATAAAGCATATCAAATCAGCTCTACCACTCAGTAGCTAACGCCTTGTAGCTACACAACTCAGCAGTGCATCGCCCTCAGCCACGTGCTGGGAACCCCGTCTGGTAAGCAGCAGTCTGCACGTGATGGCAGGAGACCCAGATGTCTGGCCCCATCTCCCACACACGTACCCAGGACCAGAGTTTAGCCTCTGGCTGGCCACTGCGGGAGCTCAGCGCTTCCCATTTCTTTAGGTACCAGCCCCAAAGGCTTATTAACGTGCTCAGTTTGTAGCAGCACTTTGGAAGCGTGGTGTCTCAGCCATCCATTAAGCTTTCAGGTATCCTGCTGAGCTAACAACATCCAGGCTGATTTATTTTTCCAAACAGAGCGAGTCAGATCTGGGTGACAGGGAAAGCACTGTCCCGCTGGTCCCACAGCCAGCATCAGGTACAGGCAGCAGGGCGAGCACCTTCATCTGCCCCTTTAGACCTCTCTGAGGAGCGGCCAGCAGACAGAGGGGTTTGTGGCAGTGCTATCCATCCTCGCCTTCTTCACTAGATGCTCTTTGCACAGCAGTGACTCACGACCACTGCAAGTCCAGCCCTGTGAAGCTCAGCAGGGCAGAAACCAAGGTTCACCCTGCTGCTTTGTCCATCCCCTAAATGAACCAGCCCTTGCAGTAAGGTTCTACTATTTCATGTCCTGGAGCTCATTTTGCACAGACCTTCTTCTCAGCCACGAGCATTTTGGGCTCCCTGGCACCCAGCAAAGGCTGGCCTGCCCATACAGGGAGTCAGCTGCAAGCATAAACCTCCCAGAACATCCCGAGAGCCCACTCCCATGGGCTTTCTCCAACATTTATTAACCCATTATCATACTATCAGCCCATCAGCTCCCCAGTGCTCCCACACCTCAAACCCACAACATAAGCAAGCCTGGCTCATGCTTTGTTTTGTGGGAAAAGTGGCTAAGAGGCAAAGATGGAAAGGACTTGCTACTGGCATCCAGACCTTTGGGAATTCAAGCCCCACATGGAAACTCTTCAATCACTTTTCAAATTCTACTGTGATTGGGCGGGAGACTAAAATTTCTACATAGACTGTAGGACTTACTTAGGGCTCTGTATCAGAGGCAACACTAAAGAGCAGACCCTCTATTTCAGAAGCACAAATTCTCAGCAATTAAAGAGAAATGGGTTTTCCATTAATGAGCAGTAATTAGTGCTGCTGCTCAGAGCCAAGCAACTCCAATCCCACCCAAAGGTAGTAACTGCACTCTTGTGCACTGGCCAGCTCATCACAGGGGCTTTATTTGCCATCTCCAGTGCAAGCAGCACTGAACGCATCTTACTTCATCCCTCCTCCGTCACCACCATCACATGTGCCACACTGCACAGAAAGCCGCGTTACTCTGTCCTGTCAGCCTGGCACCCCAAGACAGGCAGTCTAGGGGTTAGGCTGTAAACAAAATGGGAATCTACCTCACATTAAGTATTGGTTTCTTATTCCATAGGATTCTTTTTCACAACATCCACTACTTAAAAGCTGCTTTGATTTTACTGACATGGTATGCTCTGAAGGCTTTACAAAGTCAAAGTCTTAAAAAAAAAAAACACCCCATCTTGTTCAAGCTCTCAAGAAAAAGTGATGCTTGTGTAAGTTTTATTTCTGAAGAGGCACTCCTCTACAGAAATCCTAACTCCCTTATTTAATACTGACCTGACACAAAGCTGCTGAGCTTGGGAGAGAGAAGCCGAGAGCACAGGCCAAAGCAGTACAGCAGCATTCCTAGCCTACTGGTACAGGGCTGCGTACCCTCTGCTACAGGGGAGGGGGAGAAGAGGCACAGCTCATCGCTACAGGTGGGGCCTTCCTCGTACTCTGAATGCAAGCACTTTCGGGCACGGCAGCTGTTCCAACAAATTCAGGGGGATTTTGCAAGTGGGCCATTCTCTTCTGGCTGAACTAAATCCCCTTGAACTTTGGGGGCTTGGTCTCTGCACTGGCTCTGCTCTGGATTTCGCAGCCTGAGCTCCAAAGTGCTAATTAGAAGTTTAAACAGCACATGAAACACATATGAAAGATAAAGAGAAATGGTAAATACAGGGCACAGGGGATGGAGTGGTGAAAGGCTCCCTCACTTGTTCAAAGAGACCTTCTCACAGTGTTTAAAATTTAAAAGTCACTTGAAGTTGTTGGCTTGCTTTTCACATATAACCAGTCTTCTTCTTCACATGTGGACTCCCCCCACTCCTCTTCTTCCTTGCAGGAACCTACTGCCCCAGTCTTCTTTCTCAGCCTTTTCCCCTTCCCACAAGAGGACAGCAAGTTTTTTCATTAAGCCTGATCAGCAACAGCTGCCTGAGCAAAGGGCTTGGCAGAGGAAGGCGTGAGCAACCAGCCAACGTTAACCCAACAGACCCCAGACACAGAAAAACACGCAAAACAATTTGCTGCTTCTTCCAAACCCTCAAAAGTTACATCCACATTTTCCCTAGAGAAAGACCATGCTGAGCAAGATTTCTGGTCACCCAAGGTAACAGAGAGCCAAAGCAACCAGGACACACTACCCAAGGACATGCACCACAGCCACATGCCAGAGCCCCATGGGACAGACCCCAGCACATCACGGGGCTCACTGAACCGGGGAGCAGCAGCAGCACAGCAACAGCTAAGAGTTTCCCATCAAGGGCTATATCTCCTACTAGGAAAGATGCTCCGTACAAGGCAGCTCTTCTCTGGGGATTTCCAGAGATACCTACCCTTAACAGAAACAACACAGGCAGAAACCTCCTCAGGGCTGAGCAACCACACACATTTCCTCTGTATGCAGAGGGGGCTGTTCACAAAGAAGCCATCAGATCACAGAACCATCACAACACTTACCATCTTCTAGGAGGACAGTAGAAGCAGACGAGGACTTCAGCAAAAACACCCAACAACAACATTTCTGAGAAGCCTTGAGAGAGAGAGACCATCTCAGGAGGTGCCACAGGCAAGAATGGAGAAAGGCCTGGGTCTGAGCTGAAATGGAGCTCCAGGAGCACAGGTGGAGGGTGTTAGCAGGGCCCCAGGTGAGGGTCCTCAGGGGTTCAGGCTTATCAGTGCACTCAGGGCACTGGTTGAGTACAGGTGCTGCTGGGATCACTTATAGCCCGCATGATGAGCTGCTCCGAGCTCAGCTGGTAGAGAATTTTGACTAAGGTATACTGAGAGTGAAAAAAAAACAAGATTACGTGGGGGGGTAGGTGTTTCTTCTTTGTGTTCACTTGCTGTTTCTATCCTGCTATTAAATGTTGGTCTGATATTATTTTGTTTTTAAAGCTACTAAATGTCCTTTCAATCTTTCTTAAGTGATCTTCCCTAGGAAGAGCATTCATTGCTGCTGTAGCTCTCTTCCTTTATGCTGTTCTGGCCTGCTCTGGGTTTCTGCCCACAAAGCCTGCTCTAAAGGGTGAATGCAAATATAGCTGGGCTTGCACTGGGGTCAAAGCTTTAAGCTCTGAACACTACTATGGCTTCCTGCTTTGCTGAGTTTCTTTTTTTTCCTTTCTACTAGATATATTTTTCAAAAAAATCTAGATCTATGTCCTAGTGATTTCTTAAAATCCAATTTGTCATCAGCACATCAATGTAACCAACTCTGAAATCTTTCACATAGCAGGAGATGATAGTTTCTTAGTAGCCAAGTTAAGAAATAAGAAGAACTTGTGTAGGCTTTTGCTTATGTATGCTTGGGCCCTTGGTTGAACCATGGAGCTGCTGTCCTTCCTCCCTTCCCAGCACAGACCCACGGCTGAACGTCCTCAGCTACCTTCGGTGGCTGTAGGGGAGATGGAGCAGTGCCCACACCTGTGCTCTCGGCTCAGCCTTCGGGCTGCCCTGACTGAGTTTTGTGCCTGGAGTGTTGCTAGATGTTCTGCTGGGTATCCAGAGAAAAATAACCAATGAATAATTAGCATCCTTTAGATATCAACCTAGCGTTTGCAGTGTGACTCTTTCCCTACCACATTGCCAGCGGTGAGATGGGAGCAAGAAGAAGACTTCTTGCCTTGCTAGCGTGTTGCTGGTAGTGCTCACTGGGATGCTGGTGCTCTGGGCAGTGCTTTAGCAGAGCTCTGGTCTATGCCCCTCGCTGCTCCCAGAGGAAAGGCACAAAAGCATACAAGGTATCAGGCACAGGGATGTGAAATACAAATTAAAAAAGATAGATGAAAACTGTAGTAACTGTGTATCACATTTATGTATAAAACTGAACATAATAACATTTATACCTGTAATGATGTGTAAGCCCTGCAGAGTGCTGGAAGGTGCAGTTTCCGTGCCTGTTTTTACGGAGCTTGCCCCATGCCGTGAAGCCACTTATGTTCCCCGGAGCAGCACCCAGAGCAGGGTCACCAGGCAGCAATGCAGCCACCAGCAAGAAAAGGGGCAGAAAACACTGATTTGGATGCTTATCACAGAACCTGGCTTGCTAAGGACCTTGGTTTGCTTTGGGCTTTTGGGGTGCGGGGCTGGGAGAAGACTCATGGGTGGGAAGACCCCCGGTGATGTCCTTGCCACTGTCCCAAGCAGAGCAGCTCCTGTGAAGTTGAGCTGGGGGAGCGGGCAGCCTGGGAGATGCCCTCAGCTTCTGGGGGGACCACTCTAATGGCCTAAGTCCCCATGGCTATCCTGGACTTAGGTACCCATCTCCAGCCTGAGAGAGCTGGGCTGGGGTCCTGGGTCACAGTGCTGTGGCACTTCCCCTTATGCCCAGGGGTTAAACACGGGCAAGACCTGTTGAATGCTGTAGTGGGTTTCTGGAGCAAATTTCTCCCTGTTGGTCCTCGTGAACACCCCCATCCTGCCCCGCTGCGGTGTCACCGGTTCTGGAGACAGCCAGGCTGGAGGGCTCAGTGTGCTGCCTGTACCTGGCCGAGGACCTGACCTTACACTCCCGCGCTGCTGCTGTCGCAGAGCCACATTGCTCAGTGTGTGGGAGAGGAAAGATGTGCAAGGGGAGTGCAGCCTGGACCCGAGTGTGGTGGCTTGGTACACCAAGAACAAGAGCCCCCCCCCGCCCCGAAAGCAGCTCCCGGGAGCGCTACTGCAGAGAGAAGGGGAGCACTGAGCAGCAGCAAACCAGCCCAGAGCCCCACTGGATCATGCCTTGAGGGGAGGGCAGGCTGAGGGGGGGCTCTGTGCAGGTCGGGAACCCGCACTGAGGGCAGGGTGAGGAACCACGGGCATCACCGGTGATGGCAGGAGAGGAAGAGCTACAAAGTCTGCAATGCTGGAAGGTGGGGTTGGCTCAGCGAGAGGCCGTGGGGCTTGTGGCCAGGCTCAGCCAGCACGGGGACAACACGTGCCACAGCTCCAGCAACCCCAATGCCTGCTGGCGTGGGAAAGGGAGCAGCTCGGGACCAGGGAAGGGGAGTCCAGGGTGGGTCTTGTGTTTTTCTCATCCTTGTATTTTTTTAATGCCTTACTTCAGGTCGGTGAGACGCTGCTGTTGTGCTGTGGAACCCGGACGCTGCTCTGACCCCAGGGTGCCCTCAGCATCTAGGAGGGCCACTCTGACACTCTAAATCTCTATGACCATTCCTGGACCCAGGGACCCCATGTCCAAACCCCAGTAGCCATTTTGGTGTGCAACACCATCATGCTCTGTTGTGCAATGCTGTGCTGGCGCTGCTCTCTGCTTACAGGTTGCTGCTGATGCCAGAGACGTTTGGATGCTTGGCTCTTGCTCGCTCCTCCTCCTTGCTCTTGTGGGATCCAAGCTGTCGGGGCAGGCAGGCAGTGCTTCCTGCCCTGCTGATGCTGGATGGGATGCGGCTCGGGGCTCTGGGGAGGCTTGGGATGGCGGAGGTGGGACTGCCTGGAGCCTGCGGAGCTTCTCTCCAGGCCCCACAATGGAGTCCTCACCAGGCACGGGACAGCAGAGCCCCAGCCTGGGTACCTTTCTCAGGGGCAGATCAGCCCCTCTTTCCTGCCTGGCCAGAGGTTTTTGCTGGCGTCTCTCAGGCAGCAGCAAATTTGGGAGAAATCATTACCATTTCTGCTGGGAAAGGTGGCAAATAAGGCAGCCCCGTTGCTATGGTTGCCGCCGACCGTCCTCGGTGCAACATCATGTCAAGCAGCTCTGCAGGCAGATGTGCCGCAGCTGGAAAGCAAAGCTGTTCCCCAGGTGTCAGCATGGCGTGGCAGGCCACACACACTGTCCCCTCTGCTCCCGTGGCCTCCCCTGGGATGCTGGCTGTGCCCTTGGCTGCGTGTCCCTGTCCTTGCTATCCAGGACCCTCCGTGGCAGCAGAAAGCCCACCAGTGACAGCAGCGCTGGGGAGGGGGAAGCATGGCACTTACAGCAAGCAACACCTGCAGGTGTTTAAAAATAAAGCAATCAGAATATTTGTCATTCAAATAGTGCGTGTATGTATAAAGTGCTTAATATCAGATTCAAATGTTGTTTGAACAAGTGGGATGCTGAATATTGGCAAAGCTTTACCACCATTTCTAAATATTGTTCTCTAAGAAATTACAGGATCATCAGTTTATGAGGTTTTCTCACCTTTGGTCAATACACTTTGGGCCAGTGCGCAGGTTCACTGGGTCCTGCGGCACCCTCAGAGGCTGAGGGCTCCGACTTCACCACTGTCTGGTGCCTGCTGTTCTTTGCTTTGTAGCTTTTTGCTACGAGGTTTTTAGCACCTTAACCCAAAAGGCACCTGACAGCCTCATCAGAGGCCTGGAGCGACGCCAGCGCTGCCGCCGAGAGCCAGAGGAGAAGGAGCAGGCAGCGTCCAGAGCCCAGGGCCTGAGCCAGAAAGGTTGTGAAGACCTGCTGCTGCGGTGCTCACCCGGGCTCTGCCCTGCATGCTCAGGACATGCATTTTGCGACACATCCCCCTGAACCCCTGGGGTGCTTCTGCCCTTGTCCACAGGGGCCGCCGAGCAGAACTTTCCCTCCGCGCCGCGCAGGGATGCGTCGAACCCTGGCTCCGGCTGGCTGCCGGCCAGACCTCCCGAGGGCCCAGGGGGCTGGTTAAGCTCATTGCTTTTCTTTCAGAGGCTTCAGAAAGCCGCCCGCCCGCATTTAATTCAAATTTATTGAATACTTCTCCTGGGAGCAGCTAGTTCAAGACCAGCCCCTACAACAGGCCATCAGCGAGACCAGTTGGCACTGCCCCGGCCATGTGTCCTCCAGCACATCTCCGCGGCCGTGCCAAGGGGACGGTGAGCACGGGACCAGGCGCCTGGCGCAGGGCAACGTTGGCTCAGCTTTAAACCCGGCTGCCTGCGTTGTCTCCAGCGCCGGGGGATATTTTGAGGTCTGTTGATACCCCTCCTGCTTCCACCCCAAACCTGTTTCTGGCTTTGTCCCCAGGCAGCGACCCCGGAGCGGGGCTGGCCCAGCCCTCGCCTGCCTCCAGCGCCCGCTGCCCGCTCGCTGTGCCGCCGCGGTGGGGAGATGCCACGCGCCTGTGCCGGGACGCACGTGCACCGCTGGACGCGCACCCTGCTGCGATGAGATTCGTGTCCGCCATCGGGCGCAACAACCTGAGGCCACGTGGAGGGGAGCAGGGACGAGCCAGCGCCAGGCTGGGAGTGCAGGGATGTGACCCCAGCTCCAGCAAGCGGGTGGTGGGACATGAGACCTGCTGGGTACTGGGAGAGGAGCTTCCCCGGAGGAGGCTGCTGTCCGGGAAAGCCATTTTATTCTGTGCTCAGCCCCGAGCAGTTTTGGGGGCTCATTGTGTGCCCCATCCTTACAGCATCCCAGGGGCTGTCCCCAAGGACAAGGCTGGGGACAGGCTGCCCACATCCCTCGCTCCTCCGCCGCTGTGCAGCTCCATGAGGGCAGCCCACGGCGTGCCTTGCGTGACGCGATTAACCACGGCTCGGAGGAAAAAGAATTATCTTCATTAACGAGCGCAGCACTCGTCGGTCAGGGCCTGCCGTCCCGCGCAGGGGCATGTGCAGTCGTGCAGCGGGGATGACTCACAACTGCGCTGACGACGCTGCGAGGCCCGTGGGGTGAGCAGCCTTCCCGTTAGCTGCGGGCACGAGTTGCTCCGCAGCACGTACAGAAAGGCAGCTCCGTGCCCGCCCTCCGTCCATCCCTCCTGCCCCAGGCTGCAGGGTGGGCTTTGCAACGGCTCAACCTGCTTTCCCGCAAGGTGCGGGATCAGGCGATGTGCCAGAGCCTGGAAAACCACGGCTGCCATTCGGTCTCGGAGGGGCTGCAGTGTCCGGGGGCCTTGCCCCAGCGTGGCGGCTGTGCTGCAGCGCGCGGCTGGGGCACCGAGCCCCCTCACTTTCCCGGGGTCCCTTGTTCCCCCCACATCCCCCTGGTCACGGTCACCAGCTGCCGACTGGCTGGAGCCACCACCCAGGGATCCACGGAGCCACAGGAGGGGCTCAACAAGCCGTGGCCAGAGGCACCCACCCGATTTATTGCGCCCTGCTCACGCCGCGAGCAGCGCGGAGCTATTTCTGCAGCCAAAGCCCGGGTTCGCTGTACAATCCCGATTCTCCCTGAGCTGGGTGCTCGGCTGGCTCGGGGCAGAGTGGGGGTGCAGACCCACCCCGTGTCTCAGGGGGTGCCTGGGGAGGGCAGGGGGCTGTGCGTCGGGCAGGGAGGGGTGCGGAGCAGCGCCCTGACAAACCTCACATGCGTTTGTCTCCGGCAGAAGCCGACCGAGGCGTGCGGTGGGCTCTGCGCTCCCGGCCAGGCTCGCGTTTGCCCCCAGAGAAAAGCAGCCGTTGCCCCGGGGTCGTGCTGCCCGGCGTTGAGAGCCGAATCTGGGCAGCGTGGGGGTCCGGGGGGTCCGCACGAGGCGGGTGAGCACGGCTTCCCGCCGCCGGCCCCGCTGCTGCCGGAGCAGGCACGGAAGAGCATTTTTCAAATCCAGCCTTCGGATGCTGGCGGCGGGTTTGGTAACGTACGAGAGACGCGGGCGGGAGGGGGGTCGCAGAGGGGCTCCCCCCCGGCGGGGGC
>Ga0181612_111777_pt1 | contig 24247 bp, 8 predicted proteins | sample HoacroProtozoa21_FD_119630 | JGI IMG/M metagenome (GOLD analysis project Ga0181612, IMG submission 119630) | Hoatzin crop microbial communities from Cojedes, Venezuel. Combined Assembly of Gp0051906, Gp0051904, Gp0051908
AAAAGAACCACAGCATAACTGCAGCTCTTGGGAGGAAAAATTTTGCCAAGGATGTGGCTAAACCTATCATCATCAAGTCCTGATCAACTTGATGAAAAGGTTCTAATGCCTTGAAATTACAGGAGCACCAGTCAATTGTAATCTAAGAAAGAAATGTAGCAGGGGATTAAATCAAAGATGCAAGGGCATGCATGTGGCCTTGAGTTGTTCTATAGCTAATCTGTCTCTGATGTACTCCGGTTACTGTAACTTCCTTCATTCAGACAAAGATTGTAGAGATCCTGTAATTTCTGTGTGATGGTAGGATGTTGGGGAAAGGAGGATCTCTTTTAAAAAAAAATAAAATTATTCTGTCATCCTTGTTCGAACAAGTGTGTTTGTTCCTAACATTGCTGCTTTGGACCAGTAGTGGCTCAAAACACCTGCTTTTCCACTGTTCCAGAGTAATAGCTGTTTCTGTCTGCTCTTCCTGTAGATTGAACCTCCTAGTCCCTACACCATCTTAGAGACTCAGGTTAGTACACCCCCCCCATCTGTTTCTTACAAGAGATTCTCTGAAAGAGAGGGCTGATCTGCTGTTGCCCACCATATTGATGATATTTAACCATGTTGGTGGCCCTGGAGAAGGTGCAACTGTAACAGCAGTAGCAGTAGATCCCCACATGACTGACTGGGCAAGAAAAGAACCAGATTCTTTACAGGAAGCAGCATGTGCAGATGGTGAGGAAGGGACCTGGCCTACAGCTGGACAGCAGCAGAAGTGACTTGTGTTTGTTCGAGGAGAGGATGCAGTCTTCAAGGCAGTGCAAGCGTCTATTCATGGGATTCTTATTTCTCTTTGTATACTGAACTTCCTAGCTATTGTTGTGATCCCCGCTGCTAGTGTGTTAGTCTAAAATACTGTTGCACTGCTGATTTCTGTTTTAGACATTACAATGAGTGGTAATGAATCCATGGAGATGGCTGGCACCAGAAGGTCAGAGTGACAGAAGGGATTTTACAAAGTCACTGATGCTTTGATTTGTGTTTTCTAACAAGGCAGCATCATTGATTTCCATTCTTGCTGGTCTTTGGGAGACAGCAAAGGCAGTAGTACTTGCATACTGAAGATGAGTGTTTATTCAGAACACACATTTCCAATGTCGCTTAGTAACTGCATAAATATTGCTCCCTTTGTCTTCTGCTAGCCTTTCTCTGGGGAAAGCTTTTGACTGTTTTGTTATTTGTTTCAACAAGCCTACTACATCTTATTTATGGACCTCACTTTGGAGCCAAGCCCTTGTGAGTCGAAACTAGCAAGGAAGGATCACACACAGATTGTTATACACAGTGGCATTATAAAGTGATATCAAAACACAGAGTACATAATAAAGTACTAATCTGTGCATGATATAGAACTAGAAATATAGAGTGATAATGAAGACTTATTTTAATACTAACTTAAAATAGTGTCGGAACATCATTTTGTGCCAGTGAAGGTACTAGAGGAGAATGCACATGTGAGTATGAGCAGGAGAATGTCACACTTGAAGGAGAAGTGAAAGGGAGATCATCAGCTCCAGCTGATACAGCTGCCAGCTGCAGCGGATTCCTGGCTGAGGTGATGCCTTCAGCCTCAGCATACCAATTCCTTGTCCCGTCCTGCCAGTCTGCATCTTCCCTGACCTCCATGTCATTCGCTGTTCCTGCTCATTACCTCCTTGTTAGGACTGTCAGAAGGAGTGCCAGGTGACTCCAAAAGTTGCTGTGCTTTCAAGGTGACTTAATATTTTTAGGGTCAAAGAGGGCATAAATGCATTGTTTAATGAATAATTCAGGTAGAAATTAAGTGCATGCTTATATGTGTTGATATTTCTTTCAGTGTTACTGAAAGCCACATCCACTTCTGAATCCATTTTCTCTAGAAAGCTGCTTACTTCTGACCTTGAAATAGATGAGGAGAGCCAAAACCAACTTCTTATGGCAACACACATCCCAGAGTGTTTTAGACTGCTGTGGACTACTCAAATGTAGGAGCTGAGACCAGGCAGGTATCCTGAGGTTGGGAGGGAAGGGACTGTCTCTGTCTGAGAGGTGGAAGTAAATCTGGGTATCACAGCTGAAGTTCAGGGCATGACTTCGGTTTATAGGGATATGTTTTTCTTTAGGTGAAGTGGTCTAAAACATTCAAGTTAGCAGTGGAAGTTGTTGTTTTATATCCAGACTAAGAAGTTAGCAATTCAAGACTGGGCCACAGTCTTAGCTGCAAGTGTCTCTGTTTTCTTTGCTGCAAAAAAACATTGTGAGAAAAATAACAGCAGCAGCTTTAACATTTTGTCGACTCAAACAGGATGTTAACTAGTATGGTAGTAAAGAATCCCCAAATTTGCAGATGTTTCTCCACAATGCTTTATTCTCTTCCGTTTTTCTTCGGGGACACATAGGAGCGGAGAGTAGCGCTGCAGTCATTTGAGACATGCTGAGTAGACTGGTGAGCTGTTTCTCTGTTTTGGTGGTTTCCTGCACAATCTTGGGATGAATTGGCTCATTTGAGAGTTTCTCTCCACTACTCTCTGGTTTCCTGTCTCGGCTCTGGTTTGTTTGATATTTTGAATGTTGACATTTCAAACCCATGCTGTCTGTTGAAATGGGACTGTATTCTGGAGGCCTTCTCATGAATTTTTCATATCATTTTCCCTCATTTCCCTAGTCTTCCAATCAGCTGTACAACTGTTGAAAATTTTACAGGTGTGGCTGCAAGTGATCTTCTAAAGAGAGAATGGGTACTCTTCCAAACAGCTCAGCTTCAGCACATCTCTGAATTCCGCTATAAAGATATATTTTGGGTTGTGTGTAAGTGAGCAGAGGGAAAGCATTTACTTGAGAGCTAAGCAAGTGGTTTGGGCTGATATTTTTCCAAGAGAAAGACAGTTTCTCCAAACAAAATAATTTTTGCACAATTCCCTCACATTCTTCTGTCTTAAGAAGTGTATCAAAATAAGTTCTTCAAATTAGACCTGCCAAATCACACTACTTGTGTTAATCAAATAGCAGTATATTGGGGGTCAGTCTGATTGGTTGAAACCGACCTGTGTTGGGATAGTGTGTCAAAAGATGATGCAGTCGGGCAGTTCCGTTTCTCACTGTTCTTTTTTTTTTGTGAGATCAGATAGCTCACAAACAGCTGTTCTTTAGCTTTTCTCATGTTAAATGATGTGTAGCAAGCATGAATCATGTAATGTATAAATTTGGTGCAGCAGATTAACAACTGTTCAATCGGCTGTGTTCAAAGAGGGTAGAATGACAAATTTGTTTGCACTGTGTTGCAAAATGATGTTCATCTAGGGTGAAACCCAGAAACTTTGTCTTCACTGTATTAAAAAAAGATTTTGCAAACAACCCTCCCATTTCCTATCTCTAAATCTCACTGTGCACTAATACCAAAAACAGATACCCCTGAGCATCCTTGAGGTGTTTGATAAGGTTGCATTGACAGGATTCTTTTGGAGGGTTCAGACATGTTTCTCTGCACTGTCACACAAAGAGAAGATAAGAGAGAATGAAGACAACATAGAATGAAAGCTGTTTTCAGCAGCTGAGATGGTTGTACGTCACAACTGAAACAGCTATGACTGTGACTACTTTTGTCACGGTTTCAGAAGTTATCTCCATCAATGAGATTGTGACCGTTTGCATTTTGCACTTCCCATCCTAAATTTCACAAAACTACCAGGAGCTAAATGTAATGGCTTCAGCAGCAGTTAGCCTAGAGATAATTTTTGGCCCAGTTTTTCATTCCCTTGGAGCAATGGAGTTTGTTATCATCTTTGGGTTAGAGAGACCATTATCGATCTCCTTCCAAAGCTGTGTCTTTGTGACTATTAAAAGCTGTGAGATCAGATGCTAGGAAGCCCTCTAAGGCTTATTGACATAACCATGGATTATTGCAGCTGGCAGAGGGAGTGGGGCTCTGTGTAGCAGGTAACAGGACTGAGTAATTATGCAGCAGTTGCAGTCCTTACCACTGCCTTCACCTGTGAGAGGTAAACCTTGCCATGTTTTCCTTTCCCCCGTACTATCCCCAGCATGAGTGCGGTGCAGTGCTTGCCCCAAGAGCCACTGTCTGAGGGGTGCCGGGCTAAGCCTGCATCAGGCAGATGTGCACCCTTGTGTCTCTGGGGTAAGCGGTTGGTTTTCCACCACTTGAAGGTCAGCAGCATCTCTTCTAAGCTTATGGCAAGAATAAATTAAAAAAAAAAAAAATTACAATTCTTCTTCCCAGAATATAGAACACCAATTTTTCCTGTGCTGTTAGAAGTCAAAATATGAACTGATTTTTGCTGTGCCATTTCCAGATGCTCTCACTGAAGTAGCTTGTTCTATGAGAGTAGCTGGTGGGTTGCAGCCTCCCTGTAAGTGATGGGTGCAGCTCCCAGGTGCTACTGAAGTATGGAACTTGGAGATTGTTGAAATAACGTGCACACTCAGAATCCAAACGTGAGACATGCATGTAACGCATACACCACACCAGGATTTCAGCTGAAAAGTTACCTTAGCCAAGGGGGGTTGCCAGTTCAGAGAGCATTACCTTGGCAAAGAGCCAGTGTGAAAGATGCTTTGAAGGCCACATGGAACACAAGTTCCCATGGAACACAAGTGCTGTCCCACATTGGGTGAAGTAAATATTGATGCTTGAGTGTGGGCAGCAGTGGGCTTGTCATAATACAGCAAAACCAGACTTCTTGTTCATACCCTCTGGCAATTGGGGTGTACCCTGCCTGCACCGTAGTGGCTCAGTACCTCTTACCTCTGTCAGCCTCTTGTCTCTGAGAACAGCTTATACACTGATTGCTACCAGACAACATCTGTATTTTAACAGTAGTGCCTTTAAAGAGAGCAGGATAAAGACTACTTGTTATTGTCCTCTCTACCATTTAATTTGAATTCTTTTTTTAAGAGCTGGCTCTTCTTAGAATGGAAGTGTCCTACCCTGGAGAGCATCCTGTAAGGAACAAAAATTGTCATATTAAGAAGTATTTATTATCCTGTCCTACCTTTCTCTGATTTGTGGCTTAATTCAATAAAAGACTCAGAACTGAAGGTTCGCAGTGTGCCACTCTGTTGTGGGTGTTGCACTTCACAGTTAAGTGGCCGCTTTGAACAGCAAAAGCATACTCTTGGTGTGTTTCTTGCGAGTGCCTGGCAAGATGCCTTTGTCATCTGGGTACGCGTCAAACAACTTAGTTGCCTGTAGGACTTTCCAAATCATCACGTGCTCAGTTGTTTGACCTTTAATTATTTTTTCTTCTGTTCAACCCAAAAGCTTAAAACCATAACCCTTAGCTGTGGGTGCCAAGAGGGACTCAGGTCTGTGATCTGCCCTTGTAGCCTGGGGGCAGGAGAGAGGCTGTCTGGAGGCATGCTGCTGCCTGGAAAGCTCATGCGCCTTTCGTCCGGTTCTTGTCTGGGAATGATGGGGTGCCGTCAGCCCTACTCGGATCCAGAGCACAAGTCTGGCAGCAGCAGCGGCTGTAGAACTTGCCTAATCATGGAGCTTAAAACGGAGATGATTGCAGATAAGCAAGCGTTTTGTCCTTTGTGCATGGACTTGGTCAGCATCTGTTTCACTGGGGGGTGCACAGCTGATTTCACCCAAGTGCCATGTAATCAGGTTTCCCACTGCAGACTTAAAGGTACTATATCCATTACTAGGAACAAGAATAGAAACATTCTCTGCATTATTTTTTAGAGTATCATGTGGAAAATAATAATTAAAAAATTGGGAAACTATTTTTTAAAAGAATAGGACTCAGAATAATACTTTGAATCTTTAATGTCTCTGGTTTTGGATGTGTTTGGGATTACTTTCTGAATCTTATTGTTATCTTGCAAGTTAGAAACTTGGGGATTTTTCCAGGTTTAGCCAATATTCATGGAAAAAAAACATGAATCCAGGAATCTTGGAGCCTGTAGAAAGAGGGTGACATGCAATTTTTGTGGCAAGATGGTTGTGATTGGTAACACCATAAATATGGAGTCTTTCTAAAAATTGTGTTGTGAAGATAAAGTAAACTTCCAGGGTACTTGATGTTCAAAATGCAGATAACTAGTTTTCTTCTTACTCATTAGTTTGAGGGGCAAGGAGGAGTGCGCACCACTTCATAAGGTGCTGAAGTGAGTAAAGAGCTGAAATGCCTATGGGATATATGGCCACTGGGGAAAATTATGCTATTTCTTGCAGTGACTGTACTCACTTTTATTGAGGATTTTTGATTCTGCTGTCAGTGAAGAGGAAAAAGCATGTTTTACTTCCTGCTGAGAAACATGAAAATACAAGTAGAATTCACGGGCTTACCTCTGAAGTCTTCTAATGCAGTACCCATAAAAGCATCCAGTGTAATCAAATTGATGAGCTGTTATTGTATGATAATCAGATACACTGATTTTGCCAAAGATAAGGCCAGAAACACAGCAGCTAGAAATGTCTCCATTTGTTAAATCACACGAGAAAGAGAATTTAGGTCTTTTTACGAGAATGCATCTTTCCAACGTATCTGCTGAGTGGGACTTTTTTGGATATAGGTGGGAAATACTCTGGCACATTAACTGGATGATATTTGCATTGAAGATAGCTAGGTACGGTCTCATGCAGCATTTTGGGACATTTTACGTTACACATGTAGTCATTGTATGCGATTCAGCTATATGCATAGAGAGAGAGAAAAAAAGGAAGAGCACATGGCTTTGAACTTGCATCTCTAGCCCTTGTTTTCTGCATTATTCCATGAACAAACTGTGAGAAGGTTGGCACTGAAGGCCAGTGGAGTCCTTTGCAACAGTCTGTTGCCTGAAGAGGGTACACACCATGTGTCACTTAGATTCCTTCCCACCAATGCTTTGAAACTTGACTATTATATGAAACTCCTTTCAAAAAAAAAAAAAAAGCCTTATATAAAGATTTCTAACTTATGTAGGGGAAAAAAAAGCGCACCTAGAACAGTGGCCTGGGTGCTGTATAATAACGTAACTCCTTTCTTTTGTTCTTTGGAGGATGTTTGATGTTTTCAGCATGTTTTCAGTCCACTTGGTGCTTGTAAAAAGCTGTCCTGTGGGCAGCACTGAGTATGAAGTCTCCTCTTTGAGAGATACAAAGTGGGCAAACTTCCCAGATCCAGCACATGTGGAAGGGGACTTCTGTGATGAATGGGATAGTATTTTCAACTCTTCTCTGAACTATGCATCCAGAGCTTGCTAAGCATCCTTGCTCTCATTAAATTGAGCCTGAACTATAGGTCATATTCACTGGATGTCACCTGTGGGTTGGGTATTTTTTGTTCCCAGAATTATTTGTGACCTGCCCAGTGGGTTGTCTGTCCCTTTTAATTCTCATTTGAAAACATATTCATGTCCTTTCTAGAAATGGGGAAGTTTCTAATTGTCCGTAATTCCATTCATGCCTGATGCAGCTTCAGGAACATAAGGTGGTCTTATGCAGTTATCTTTAATGATGAATATTTTTAACAGTACACCTACCAAAGCCTGACGTTCCCAAGCTAAGATCTTAAAAAGATATGAGAATTGTGGTAGTTCCCAGCAGAAGCTGATTTGTCTGTAACCTTTTAATGTGCGCAGCATTCTAAATGCTTACCAGCAATAGCTAATGTTTGTGAAGTGTTTAGCTTCTGATGGAAAGCGAATGGTAAAATTTAGTTCTGTGTTTGCCTATTTTTATTGTATAAGGCAAATTAGAAGAAGATACATAAATTATTATAATTATAATCAATTACCATCAGAACCAAACTGTGACCCTGTCTCTGCTGTATAGTAAAGCTATTGTATGCTGTCATGCTCTGCATTTCAAAAGACACCACAGAAAAGAAAAATTCTTGATTATTGCAGAATAATGATAAATGGGCTAAAGGATAAAAGATTAATATCTGATAGCATGAGGCCTGGCTGATTGCTTAAATAAAGCTCTGATGCAGGACTGTTCTGTTAGCAAACAGAGAATTGTACCAACAAACCAGAGTATTCTGAGACTAATTGAATCCTTGGGTATCTGTTGCCATTCTGTAAGTGAAATACATCTAGAAGTTGTTCTGATAAATATATCTAGACATAAATACTTCATGTGTCAGAGATTGCAAATACTATATATATTTGCAACAGTTGCAATATTGCAGTGAGGGGCTGTTAAGAGTTTTACAGCAGTTTCCTTTCTCCCCTGCATCTGTTGGTGTCAGAATAGCAAGATAGGAGGAATTCACACGTTATTTTCCAGCTAAATGTTTGGTAGCTCCCCATTCAACATTTCCTAGGGTAACATTTGAGAGTGTTCTTTATTACAAGCACCCACTTAAGTGCAGCTTACTTTAGGGAGACTTTTCCTTGAAGTCCCACTGTGTATCACCTCTTCATTTCTTACCTAAACTCAAATTTCCGTTGCAGTAGCTTAAAATATATTTTTATCTCTGGAGCCCTTTTACATACAGCGGACTGGATCCTCTGGTGAGTAATTCACTGTGCCTCTCCTGACTGAAGTGGAGCAGTGTCGATTTATCGTGGCTGAGGAGGTGACTTTTTGTGTTAATGTGAGCAGCGAGTAAAATGGAGGTTGACTTGCCAGCCTGGCAGCTGCTAGCACAGCTGGTGCGTAGTTGTGGAAGGTTGGTTGTGTGGCAGGTAGAACGCGAGCTACATGCAGGTGGCTGATGGTACTGCTTGTGCAACGATCTCTGTGCAGCATTTCTTGGGTGACATCTAGGATGCATTTTGCTTTGGGATTGGTTTGAAATGACACTGAAATGTGGGGTCTGTTTCTGTGTTACTTCATTTTCGTTAACAGCTACAGGTAAATGCAACTGAAAAGACTTTTATGATGCTGCCTTACCCCCCTCCCCGCCCCGCGATTTTCTCTTTCTTTGGTTACGCTGGGATTAGACCTCAATGGCATAAATAGCTCTTCTGTAGCAAAGTGGTTTAAAGAGATAATTCCAATTTTGGGGCGGTGAAGCATAGCACAGAAAATAAAAATGCACAAATAATTTCTTAAAAACAATCAGACGATAATTGGATAAATACAGACATCCACAGCTGTGTTTTGCATGCAGCATTTTCCAGTTGTAGTTACAATAATATTGTAGCCAGGGCAACTTTGAACTAGCTACGTCCACTTTCATGTAACACACTGAGAATTTTTTCTGGTTTTGCAATTACTTAGTTCTTGAAGTAACGGAGACCACAGTACAAGGAGAACCTACTTCTAAAACTGTATTCTTGATTTACAGAAGTAGGAAAAATTATGCGGAAGGTTCTTTTGCTGGCATGCCTGGGCTACTGCACAGATCACACACGTGCTTTTTCACATTAACCTTCCTCTTCCTACGAGTCCCTGGTTTTACAGACATGTTGAGGTAGCTTTGCAGTCCCTGTGGCTTTGCCTCATGTCAGAGTTCACTGGTTTCACTCGAAGAGGAATTAACTGGGTGGTAGGCTGGCAATAAAGGTGTATTAGTAGCTGGTAAATCCAGTGGGGGTATGGAACTAGCATCTGTATTACATATGTTGTGATTGGGAAGATGACTGCAACTGGATTGCTGTGCTGAAGCCGAAGCAAGATTTGAAAGAAAAAGATGCAAATGTTTTATTGTCTTGACTTACAACGGTGTCTATTGTCGCAGCTGATGACAACACTGAGGCAGTGGGCAAGCGGTTGGTTGTCACTCCCAAGAGTGCTTGCTGGACACTCGCAGAAGTGATGGAATTTGTCTGAAAACACTTTTCCATAGGAAATTAGGAAGTAAGCTAATAATCTTTGTTTACTTGAAATGTTCCCTATGTTTGCTTTTCAGGGAAAGGAAACCGAAGTTGTGACTTGCTAGTCTGGACCCTTGTTAATGCTGGTGGGAACTGTGTGGTTCAATGTCATTTCCATGACTGAAAATCTTGCGCTGGCCCATGCCAGACAGGGTGTTTTGGCTGTGGAAATGGTACATCCCATGCGCACCAGCTGCTTTCCCTCTCCTTCAGCACTTTTTTGTGGCATGCCAGTCATGACCAGGGGTGGCCCTGCCTGTGAAGCATTGCATCCAGTCACGCAAGCATCCCTACGCTCCTCTGTCGGGTTTGTTTAGACTGTATCCAGCCACAGCAAGCTATGCATTAGATAAGGTTATCTGAAGAGTATGAGCATTTGGAGGCTGTGCCTGGTAATCGGCAGAGCATCTGAATTTGAGGGTTGCCTTTCAAAGCTAAAGCCAGATGCTGTATTATTGCCTAAGCTCCGTGTATTGTGTGCATGTAGAGAGCTGACAGCCTCAGAACAGGATTAGCAAAACCTGTCACGCAGTGAAAATACCGAGGATGGGAGATTTCTGAATCTTGCACCACTGCAGCCCTCGGGCAAATCTGTAATGTGCCCTCTCTGGCTGTTTGGCATTCACAGCCTGTCACCCTAAAGCACTGGTTATGTCCATTCTCAGAGAAAAACAAAACCAAAGACAACACTCTGCCAAGGCTCGCCTCTTTCTGTGAAAGGTGTGTGATTTTTCCCCCATGGACAGGACTTGCCCGAGTGGTGGGAGCCCCAGAGGGACCCTCTGCTTAGGCTGGGAGAGCGCAACCCCTCTGTGCCAGCATCCTGGGGTGCCCTGGCCACGCTGCCCTGCACCACCCAAGCAGGGCAGTGGGGTTTTGGAGAGTGTGAGCTGTGCTATCACTCACAGGAAGGGTCAGTTCCCTGCTCCTTGGTGCAGGACTGTTTCTCTATTTTGTAGGTGCTGCTGACCTGGAGAAAAAATCTGCAGTTTTATTATTCAAATCAAGATGAAAATAGTGGTTGTGGAGCCTGTGGTGCTGGCTTCTGTTAGGTAGCAAGTGTCAGGTGCTGACATTCGTAATGGATTAATAATTTGTATTCATTACAGCAAAGCCAAGCTTGAAAAGGAACTTCCAAGAAGGGTCGTGCTACAAGCAGGTTTGATAAGCTCCTGGCTCTGCTTGGAGAGTCAGTTTTAAAACAATTGTAGCACTGAAATAGTTTTCTTCTCGCTGTTTATGTGTAATATAATTTATTACACATATTATTCCATGACTTCACAGGAACCAGAAAGAATTTTTATTATTGTTTGTTCCTGTGTCTTTCGGCATTTAATTGTACTTTACCCTATGTGGTAAATGTTACCCAACATTTGTAACTGCTTATAATCTGGCTGTCTTCTAATGTTTGAGTTTATATACAGCAAACAAAATATTTTTAATAAATGCTGATAATGAAATAATGGTATTAAAAGAGCAAGCACTTAGTGCCTATAAAATGACACTAAGTTCATTATTTGCAAATTAGCTAGGTGCTAATTTGGTTGTGGCCTTTAACAGCATTTGGTTCCTTAGTAGACAGGAAACATGCAACGTTTGATCACTGCTTCCAGAGCACCTTTCTGGCAGCTCAGCTTTGAACTTTTGTTGGCACTTTTATCATGATGCTTGGTAGCTGGACAAAGCGTCTCACAAAGGTTAAAAAGTTAGTCTTGACTAACACTTTAAAAAAAAGGCAAAAAAACGAAAGACAATTTAAATAACAAATCAATAAAGCTTTATCAGTAAGTGCCAGATCAAACTCAAGGTAACCTTTCTCAAATCCTGCTGCCTATTCCTTTACCTGTGAAAACACAGAAATGTAGTGTAAATGGAGGTCGTTGCCTTTTTATTTTAGATGTCAAACTGATGACTCACATACTTTTCTCATTTGTTGTTTTCTCTCCAGTCAAATAGGTTTGTATTCTTTATAGCCAAACCTTTCAAAACTGACACAGAGACATAAAACTGCTGATGTTTTTTTATCTTATTTATTAAAATTTGATCTGGAGCCTAAGCTAAAACACACCCAGGTCTCTGCTCCAGATTTCTTGTGTCACCCAGTGCAGGAGTCCCTCTCTGCCAAGCATAAGGTGTGGCTGGCAGTGTTTTACTCTCCCGGTCGTACGTCAGTTTGGTAGCCTGGGCCAGAAACGGCTGGTGATGTGCAAGTGCTGTTACTGTCAGCAATTTAGTTGTTTGTGTGGAAGATTTAGCATGCATATAACTTGGCCATTCCTAAGGAAATTATTTAGTTCAGCATAGTGGGGTTTATTTAAAAGGTACCCGATAGATTGCAGGTTATGCCGCACAGGAGGAGCTGCCCCGGCTGTAGCTGGGGAAGTCTGCAGGTTTTCGGCTGGATATTTGCTGGGCAGAGCTCCTCCAGGCTTCCTGAGGGAGGGCTGCGAAACCCAGCACAGCTGCAGCTCACCTGAGCCAAACAAACGGGCTTGGAAAGTACAAAAGTTTCAGAGAAACTAAAACTCAAGTGAAACTCTTGTTCAGGGTCATACTCTGCAATAGTGACCATGAGGAGCTTTTCAACAGGAGATGTGTATGACTACATATTTGACTAAGCAGCTGGCCCCTGGAAAGCAGAGGTTTCTGGTGTGTAGCTGTTTCTTGTGACACCAGAAGGTGAGAGTCCAGGTCGTGTCCATTGCCTGTAGGTCACCTCAAGTGACAGCAGAACACTGAATAGCTTCTGTGGAGCTAGTGGAGCCTGTGTGGTGCATGCCAATCCGGGGGTGTGCAGACCTTGCTCATGTTGCAGACATTTATAGATTGTGTCTAGATATGTACTATATACAAAAATCTTTTTAATATACATTTCCCACTGCTTTGTCTTGTACTGTCATTGATATTTTTGGTAAATTCTGGTGCCAGCTTAGAAGTAACAGTTTTTCCCTGTACATTGTACACCATGATACACATAGCAGTTTGGAAACTGTTCCTTTACTGTACAATGAAAGAAGCTCGTAAAGACCTGTTTTGTTTTATTTTTAAACCAAATGCCAGTATCATGACTGATCCATGGGTCTATGCCACTTTTGACCATTACCTGAAAAATCACTCTGAAGGCCATGCCGTTAAAATATGAGAGCGTTATTTCAAATTACATTCACTCCAGAGCGAATTGGGAGGCTTTGGCATAGCGCCTAGTTTACACTGAGCCTGCCAGCAGAGGAAGTTAATCAAGAATTGTTGGTCCAAGGTGAATTCTTGCTCTGTTTTAGCTTGAAAGACTTAGCACAGTAGACAGTCCTACAGCTTGAGCTGATCTGTTCAACTCTAGGATTATGTTGTGTCTTTTCAAAAGCATGATTTCCTTGAAGCTGGTCCTGAAACAGCCAGCTGAGCCTATCTGCTCCCTTATGGAGCCGAGTACAACTACGAAGTCTAACACCAAATATTAGCATCCTTTGGAAAATGTCATCCATTTCCTGTGCTGAAGTTGTTCCACGTCAGGGATCGTGAGCCTGAGGCTCTCCAGTGGCAGAACAGGCATTGCAAAGAGTCGGTCAAGGACCTGGGGTGTCCCAGCTGGCAGTTTTCTTTTTTTTTTTTAATTGGGATCATCAACACCCTCCACTCCCTCCCACACCCCCAGGATCTTAGCCAGTCGTGAAAGTACAGCATTACCAAGCTGTGGAATGTCAACCTGGGAAATTCAAGCTATAGAGAGTCAACAGGGCTTGCCACTTGGCCAATGGGAGGTTTGTTGTCTGGCAGAGATGCTCTTTTCTCAAAATAATGTTTGTTATTTCTTTAAGTGTCTCTGTCCTTCTTCAGTCCTTCCTGCCCTCCCTGGTTACCTCCTGAAGTAACTATTGTGGCTCTGACAACATAAGCTTTTTATCCTAAGTTTCACATTCTTAATTAAATTTTAACTTTTAGCTTGATGTTTTCCATTATCTGAATGTTTTTCAAACTGAGATTCGGAGATTTCTTTTCCTTAATGTCTGTCTGTCCTCTGTAGCAGTTTATTTTGTTCCAAATAGGTAAATATGCTGATGGAGCAGAACACTTTCTTGATGTCTTTATTTCCATTATTGTCTGTCTATGTGATATTTTATGTATCCAAATAACTAAATATTTTGACATCTGAAACAATACAGTGGGGGCTAAATTCTGTCAGTGGTATTTGCTTGGAAAACGCAGTGTTTTTTATACTCAATTTCAGAATTATAGGACTTAGGCTGAAATTAGACTAGTAGCTTGTCTTTCAAGTTATGAAACTTGTTTTCACTAGATATTTTGAAATCTTGAATAACTGCGTGTTTCCACAAGGGAGAATAATTTACAGAGCTGGGTAATAGCCCGTACTCAGTAAAATGCAAGAAGACTTGCAAGTTAGGCAGTTGCATCAATGTGAGCACTCACATGCTTTGAACTGAAAATGTTGTTTAGTGTTGCCCTGATTCTGGCCCTTTATGCAAAAACATTTGCTTATTATTTCAGTGAATTGGCTTTTACTGTCTTAATAGGCTTTTTAATTATTTATTGGCAGCAATGCTGAAAGGGAGTGAATTTCAAAGATGCATGCACTTTAAGTCAACATGTGAACAACTGCATTTAAAATGCCTGTTTCAGCATTCAGTAGGGAAGAGAGATCCATTAGGCCAGTCACAACTACAGGAGTGCAAATGTTGTGCAAAGATGTACAGTGAAATTCCTAAAAATGCTGAAGGGTGTTTGCCAGAGTGCCTAAAGGCATCCATCTCTCTTGGCCTATAAATAAGACCCATAGAGCTGAGTAGGAAAAACTTTTCTTAGCAGTTACAAGTTCTAGAGATTTGAAGTGGTTTTTCACTTCATTTCAAAACAAAACCAGATCTTTTGATATTTTCATGAAAGGTGAGCAGAAGATACTCCTTAAACGTAGTGCTGTGTTGTGCACGCGTGTACCAGAGAAGTCCTAGAGGTTCAGGAGTTCTTCCTGCTGACCTGCTGTTGAGCAGGAGGCTCTGTGAATAATGGCAGTCACCAGGTAATACAAATTTCAGAGAAGTCTTTTCTTTACCAGCCTTTCGAGCATAGTGGAAATGCATCCTATTGATGGAGGGGAGTAGCATGTGTGCTGCAAACTCCTGTCTTAAGCATCCATATACCCTCCAGAAACTGTCTGAGAAAAAAAGGAAAGGTTAGAGCAGGAATTTTATTTTCTCAGTCTCCCAGTTGTCATGGTTTTGGCATAAACCTCAACCATGCAATAGCAAAGATAGAATGTCTGCCCAAAGGACCAGTCTGTCTCAGCCTGAGCAGTGTCAATAGTCTGTATTTCCCTGAGGGTCAGAGCTCTGGCTCAGAGGCTGGGCAGCAGAACAGAAGTTGTAGGTGGTATCTCTGTAAATGTAAGTGCCAGGTAGTGTGACCAATAGCCAGAGGCAAAGCCTTGCATTACAGATTTAATTAAAGAGTCTCAGGGAATACGTATTGTCTGAACATTATAATGCTCAGCAGGAACTTTGAGTCAAAGCCAAAGGATAATAAGAATTAAACCACATTTTAACCATGTACATTACAAGGATTTATATTCTTTGCTGAAGCTGAATTATACATTACTGTAGTGCCGTAACTGGTGTTATATATGGTCTTATAAAATGTTGTGATCCTGTCAAGCGTTTGTTATTAAGTAAAAAATGAAGTATTTTTTCCAGCTATCCCACTTTCATAGATTTTCCAAGTTTAAAATTGGTTTTGGACCATAGCCTGGAAAGAACAATTACACTAGCATCATTTTTTTTTTAGGAAAATTTGCATTGCTTGCTTCTACACAGGTCTATAAAGACGTAATGGTACGAGATGTAGGATAGCTGTGAAGTGCTTTGCTTTTCTTTGCCAAATTTTCATTTAAGCACGAGATACCATCTCAGCGATTGAGAACTTCTGTTACGCGTTACCTGAGACTAACAAAAGTAATAGGAAACAACAAATAGCTTAAAACAATTAATATCTTGTGTCTGTGTAATAAAATGTGTGGATCTGAGTAAGAAAGTGGACAAAAAGGAATCATCAGTCGTTATCAATTATCATTTGATCGGGTGGAAGAGAAGTGGAGTCACAAAGCACTTTGCAGTATCTTATTCAAGATCACACTGTGAGTCACTAGCCAGGTGACTAAATTTGTTTATTAGGCTTGTCAGTTCTCTTGTTCTGTTGCAGTTATTTGACAGCCCCTTCTCCTTGCAGCCATTTGTGAGAGCGATGGATGCTTCTTTTACTGGTAGTTGCTTTTGATTTCTAGGCAGTGCAGAGTGCTAAAATAATTTTTGAAGTTTGTGTTATGTAAATGAGGTTAAAGAAATGGAGCTAAATGCAAAGAATGATTCTAGCTCTGGCAATGAAGAGAGTAAAAGGTGCCGGTTCAGGATGGCTTTGGGTGAAATAGATACTGAACCCTCAGTCAGGTCTCTGAGGTATCTAGAGTTTAGGGTCTGAAAATCCTCTGTGAACTTTGAAAACTTCATCAAATTCATATATTAAACTGAGGTAGGGCTGTGATTGTTCACGTGTGTACTTGCCTACCTCTGTATAAAGAACTGACGCTTGGATGATAGCTGTGCTGGCAGACAATACGGCTGCACTGCCCTGGGCCTGTCTCCAGGTGGCAGAGGGTAAAGGAGGGTTCTCAGGAGATGCTCCCCACCTGTCACTGTGGTGGCATTTTGATAACAAAAGCCAACACATTTGTAATACTTATGCGGCCAGAGTGGTTGTTGCTGCTTGAGCACCTGAGTGTCTCCTCCCTGGTATGACTGTGCTAACTGGGCTTTTTCTACAAGAACCTTTATTATAATTTTACTTTTCCTCTAATTAACTTTGAGCCAGCCTTCCAAACTGTTCCCACTGACGTGTGGCTAAAGCAGGACTGCTGTGTAATCTGTAAGATCATATGTAGATAGAAGGCATGTGTATTTCCTCTTTCTTTGGTCTCTCTAATGATTTTTCCTAGCAGATTTTCTGCCCTGTAGCCCAGACTTCCAAATGTCTACCAAAAACTTGGAAAGGCCTCAGCTTCAGAAACTTCCCCTTGTTATATGCCTTCCTCCAGATCATCTGGCAACAGCACCCTGTTCCTTAAGCACTGTAACGCACTGAGTGCAGTCACCCTGCTTTTTATTATTCAGTGTGGTTTATTAAATATATTTACTTAATATATAATGCTAAAAATAATTTTGCTTCAGAAGAAATGTGGTGCTCTTTCTGATTTAGTTTTGGCATTGTTGTGTTGTACCAATATCAACGGAGGTATGTCCAGTTAATGGGATCACTGAAAATGAGCTAATACTGATGTTTCTCCAAAAAGCTACATAAACACCATATTTCTTGGCATTAGTTTCAAAATTTTAGCATGATTCCCTTGTTATTTAACAAAGCATTAAGTGCTTGTCCAGAGAGCACAGTAACAACCTTCAGGGAGATTTCTGAACACCAAAACAAGCTTGAGGCAAGTAATTTGGTATTTCTGCATCTCACCCATCATGTCTTATTCTTTGAGTTTGTTTGCTTTCCTGCTGTTCTTCTGTTACTCAGAATTATTTAGACAAATGCTAGCCAAGAGTAAACATTATTATTTTTATTATCATCGTTGTAAAGTAAAGCTGTGTAAGTCTGCCTGGGTAACTGCACTTTTACCGTAGGTGATGCTGTGGTCTGAGCATGAGAAAGGGGTGCACTGATTGCTCTTCTGTAACTGGTGTCTTATAGCAGACAGAGTACTAGATAATCTCAGACTAGGCTTGATTCTACTTGCAATTTTGTCTTAACTGGGCAGCTTGAAATTTGCCTTGAACTTCTAGCTGCCATAACATAGCTGCTATTTGCGTCAACTCTTCAGCCCTCCAGAGTCTTGCTGAAAGGGGTTTGAGCCCCATCTTACTCTTTAGTAATGACCTGAGGTGTCATTGGGTGCAATTCTGCGTTTTCCACAAGGGACTTCCAAATTTTTATGCCAGTGTTCAAATGTGAGCTCAGTTGCTTCAAGTATTCACAAGACATCTTGAACAACAGTGCCTTTGGAAGGGACGTTAATGATTTGAGTGGCTCATCAGGCTCTCCAGTATCTAGTGTCCCACACGCTACGCAAAAGATAGTAAGCTGTGAAGCAACTGCAGTGAGACTGTATATCCAGCTTCAGCTAAATAATTTGCTGTGCGCTGTTTCTCTGTTTATGATTCAGTTTTAAAGGCCCTTTTAAGTGAAATTGGATACACTACAAAGTGTTGGTTTCATGTGTTTTATTTGCAGTTTAATCAGCGTGATCCAGCTGCCAGTGCAGGGGAAACCAGAGCTCGATTTTTAATTATCCCTGCTTTGCCTGAGTTAGGAATTCCCAATAGTGCGGTCTGAGAAAAGATGCCAAAAACCACATTGTTCTTTAATTAGCTGTTGTAATTGTTTCAGTCTAATCTCCATGATTAGCAGCAGCATTAAATACAGCAGGAAGAATAGGCCTGTCCTCTTTGTGCTGCCCTAGTAAACACAATATTCTTACTTCTGGTAAGGGACATAATATAAAATCAATTAGAAACCAACTAGTGTTGATTGGAAAATTATAAAGAGCAGCTACCATGAAGTGTAGATTGCTTTGTAAAGCTGGCTTTCAACCATACTTCTGGGACGGCTTTATTGCCCGATTTTGGGGGAAAACACCAGAATAACAACCTTTGTAGCAGAGAAGCCTTTGGATATCTTGCAGAGACTCCATCCTGCATGAAGCCCAAATGCAAGCTTCAAAACAGTCTTTGCTGTCACAAAGGTTAGTGCCAGTCCAGTTCTTAGGAGAGGCTCATTCTTACCACTGTGCAAAGCAGGTGCATGGTCAAATATGGATGATTGCAGAATATACCCCAAACAGATGAGTTTTTATTGTAAGTTTGTCCAAGTTTTATGGAATTATAGAATGGTTTGGGTTAGAAGGGACCTTATAGGTTATCTAGTTCCAACACTCCTGCCGTGGCCAGGGACACCTTCCACCAGACCAGGTTCTTCAAAGCCCTGTCCAACCTGGCCTTGAACATTGCCAGGGAGGGGGCAGCCACAGCTTCTCTGGGCAACGTGTGCCAGTGCCTCACAACCCTCATAGTAAAGAATTTCTTACTTACCTAATCTAAATCTGCCCTCTTTCAGTGGTACATTTGTAGAGGGGAATTCCGTTTTGCAAGGAATGTTTCTGCATAAGCATATGTGTTAGATCCATTTCAGAACAGGTTATGATATATGTAAAGGTATGGGAAAACTGCTTCCTGAGACAGAAGTACAGCTGTCATGCCTGCTTTGATGGTGTTGAGGTACCTGCTAAGGTGCCAGTTATTATCTTAAAGTCCCTAAATACCTTTGTAAATTTGGCTGTAACTATCATTGCATGTGGGAAAAATAGGAATAATACTTCTGGAAAACGCAGAGTTGAGGTAGGTCATGCGGTTTAAAGTGAGCATTTGTGAGTGTAAAATGAGCACTTCTAGAGAAAGGTAATTGCTGTAGTAATGGATGTAGTCATAGACTGTGGAAGTGTGAGTATTTTGGCTGGTGCTATGTTTTTGTAAAGTAATTGATACAACTTCTTATGTCTTTTGACGGCAGCATCTGTCAGAGCCACTATGCTTAATTGTCACCAGCAGGATTTGCAGTGGAAGTTCAGATTTGTATGTGGAAGTGCAGGTGTGGCACCGACCTGGGAAATGCTTCAGCTGGGCATACACTCAGGAGAGCTCAAGGCATTAAAGAGTTTATTCTTGCTTAAGCCATGTGAAATAAGGTGGTGTTACCATCATTAGGAGATCAGAGAAGTCAGGTTTGTCACACCAAGAAACCACATTCCCTGAGTCTAAACCCAGTGCTCTAGACCAAAAAAAAAGAAAAAAAAACAACCACCCAACGAAACTTGCAGAAAAGCATCTGTACTTGTGGGTGAGCTAATGAAAGAATAGAAATGAGCTTACACCTGTGTCAGATTTCTGTATGTGTATCAAGATTACTCTAGTTTACAAATGTACAAAATGATTGGTTTTTTGTCAATGAAATGGAAAGAAATTGAGGAAATTTTTTGGTCAATGTTTTAGTTATCTGAAGATTTCTCCCTAATTTTTAGAAGGGTCTGATTAATACTTTCAAGTCAGTGTCTGATGTCTTGTCTGAATACCCCTGCAGAGTAGTTGATCCAGGTTTACAGCAGAAATCCAGATCAGTTAAACTACTAAAAATTAGGTTTGTGTACTCATCCATCAACTAAAATCTAAATGTATTTGTTGGATGATTTCAACTGAAGATACATTGGGTGAAAGACAAAAGCTACCTGTGCACTAAAATAAATCTTTTGTGATTGTGGAAGTCACTGTGCAAGTGCTTGACATTGTGAAGCTGGGTATAACTGAAATCTGAAACTGCCCATCCCAAAGCACTGATTAAATAAGTTTGGCTTTATACTACTTGCATATTTTTTCTGCCTATAATATACATATGGAAAGAGAGAAGATAGATGCCATTACTTTCTCATCAGTTTATCTATAATCTTCTAGTTTATAGACCTGATTAAAAATAGAAAGGGCAAATAACCATACGTAATCCCAGTGACCTTAAAAACATGTGTAACCACATTTGCTTTGTCAAAAGCAGCATTTGATAGATCCAATTTACTGCCAAATTCAGTATTTGTTCTGCAGTAACAATATTCCCATTGATCTGTTGAAGTAGGTCTGTACCTGGGAAGAACTGAAAGCTAAATACTGCATGGTGGTGACACAATCTTCCCATACCATTTATCATCCAGGGTTTCTTGTATTTTCTTTTCACAGTGGTGCAAAATCTCAGACCATTTAGGAAAAACCTATGCTTGACTTTTATGGTCCTGGCTGGTTTTCAATCTGAAGACAAAAAGCTCTGACATGTGCAACCATTGCTGTTGCACAGAGGACGAGTTCTCCACCAAGCAGCCCCTCTAACTAGTTGAACTGCTAACACAATCCAACTACCAACAGACTTCTGGTGTTGTTGTGTTTCACATAGAGCTGAAGAAACCTGGTAAAGAGCTAGGTCTTGTACAATGTAGGCAGCGAAGGGGCACTGACTTGCACTGTGAGGAGATACTAAACAAGATAGGTTGGTTAATGTGCTGAAATAGGAAGAGTTTAATCAATATAAGATGGAAAATGTTGGAGAATTAAGTATGGTTTCTCCGCAAGAAGCGGTTACTGCTTTCCATCAGTCACAGGAGGAGGCTGAACTAGGCATTAATTAGTTGACCACTTATATTTGTGCTGAGGTGTAACCCTATGAAGATTTCTTTAAATCAGTGTAAATGAGCTGGCCTAGTTTTAGTGCTTCTGCAGTTAAAACCAGAGGATTTCGGAATAGAGGAATTCTGAGATGACAGTAAATGTGTGACCTGCTGTAGCAGTTGGGTTTCTGGATGAGATTTGTGCCAGTATTTAGGAACCAGTGACTGACAGGCATTGTGGAGTCAGGATGTCTTCTTACCAGCGCTGTAATCGCAGTGAATGGAACCAACTTCTTGTATTTTACTGCTTCTGACACAGTACGTTCATACCATTTTGAATTCCCCTAAGAGAAAATGCAGACTTAGGAGACTACTTGTTAAATATATGAAGTTCTCTGCACAAAAGCTGAGGGAGGCTGTGTTAATTATTATGTTGCCTTCCTCCTCTGCCAAAAATCACTCATCTTGCTATAAGTTGAAATGGTTGCAGCATTTCCTTCACTTTGTATTTCAGGAAATGTCTTGAAAGCAGCAAAAAAAGTTGGGACAGTTATTAAGCTCAATACTGCTCGCACCACTGGGGTGAGCTGCAAACAGGCAGAAAATTTGAACGTATAGAAAACACAGGAGCATCAGAGTTTTACATTAGTCGTTTCACCTCAGAAGTAAGCCAAAACACTCCTCTCTCGATGGAAACCACTGTTACTGCTTCTAAAGAGGAAAGATTTTTAAGTATCAAGGCTCTCAGTTTGGCACACTTTACAGAATTTCTTCCATAATTAAACCCTTGAAATTTCTGATCGAAATGAATAGGGAGCAGCAGAGTACCATCACACAGTTTAGGGATTGTTGGCTTTTGTAAATACTTGACACATCAGACATAGATATATTATATGGTAAGCTTAAATACTCTCATTGTTAGAAATGTACATTCATTCTCTCCATTCATATTCTGCAGAGCACTGCTAGAAGCTAAAGTTGCCCAGAAGAAATTAAATGGAAGAGGCCAGCAGGCAGGTTTGTTGCTGGCAGGAGTGGCCTGTGCTCCAGTGGATTTGAATGTGGGGCAGTGGCAGGCAAATGCTGCCAGTAAGTGCTCTTTGGTGGTTGTCTGACCCACCCCCCTGAGAGACACCTTGGAAATACTTTGGAGGTGTGGACTGACACTACTTGTAGATTTTTAGTATATATATATAAAGTTAAGTAATTCTAACCTCTCTCAGGCCCACCAGCAGTGCATCTAAACACCAGGATTGTAAAACTTGCTTTATGTTTGTTGTAAAATCACCTACAATGTCATTGTTTTTGCATAATCCTGTCTAGTGGCTGTTGTTAAAGAAGATGTGTTTCTGAATATGAATTAAAAAAACTAATTACCATGCAAGCACTGATTGCATAAATGCTGCAGAGGTCCTCCTGGTGCTTTTAGCAGTGGCCGACCCATTCTTGGGCCGAGGAGAGGAGGTATTATCCTTGCAGTGGCTCTAGCAGTCTTGGCAGCTGCGCAAGGAAATTCTCATTGCCTAATCTTGCACCTAGAAACAAGCGATGTGCAGTAATTTGCTGGCTAAACTTTTTGCAACTGTTATTTTAAGATTTTTAGTTAGCAACAAAGAACATGAAACTTTTGTTCTTTGCTTCTTGGGTTGCAGTGCAATTGTGCTGCTGATGTGCACATTATAATTTGTCTCCAGTAATCCTTAGGGACTCCAGAGAGCTGCTGCCATTAGACTAAGTTCAGGCTATACTGGCTATATCAACCAGTGGAATTCCTCTTCAGAGGTAAAACTGCATTAGAATCAGAGTACATTTGTTTTGAATCTCACACATGAGTATCTTGCTGTGTTGAGTTTCTGTGGAGCTGGTTAAAAAGGTAATACTCTGTTTTCCATTTAAACAGGCGTCACTTTGCTTGTTGTTTAGTTGTGGGCTGCCATGAGCTGAGGGTGTGGAAGAGATGATTTCATCAGCCCCAGAGCCAGGTCCTTTCCCAGCCAGGGTGCACCCCACCCTTTCCAGTACAGAGAGCTCCTGCGGCTCTGAAATGCACAGGAGTCTTCACAAATAAACATAATTTGGCCTTAAATTGTAGGAATGTCTGTGGGGTTCATGCTGGCAAAGTACTCTATAGTGTTTTGTTTCATATACTACCCCAAAAAGTTTTGTGTATGATTGAGAAAAGCCACTGCCTTCGAGAGCAAGCTTATAATCTAAGGTGACTGAGGTCCCTAAGGCTCCCACAGAGTGCCATTGCCACAAGAAGTGGTGCAAGAGCCTGTAAGGCCACTCAGCAGGACTAGGAAAATTTTGACTTTCTTCACTTTCTGTCACCATCACTGCCTATAAAACAATTGAATAAAATAAATGGAAATCATTTGACTCTAGTAGAGCATTTTTTCTAGTTTAAACTCAGTTCTTTGCTGAGCAGTAAAGCTTCTCTGATTTACCTGCTGAAGATCTGTCCTGACAGAAGAGGCTTGCTTTGGGTTTTTTTTTCCTTTGGGTTTTCTTTCATGTACTTGTTTTTATTTTTTAAACATATACTGCTGAGTGTTGTGTGAATTTCCAAATTGTTGCAGGAGCAATCAAGGGATGTCAAAGGCTTCTATGGAAAGCAGTGAACAAGCTGCTTTTTAGAGGATTACGTTGAGAATTACCCTGAAAGTGTTCACGACAGGATTGTCTTCCTGCAGTTGCAAGGGATGGTAACAAACCCAATGGCTCTGAGGCCTGCACTAGCTCCTCAGGGCTGGCCTGGCATTTTAGACTCATTCCCCTATCAACAATGCGCCATCTGTGCAGAGGTGCTGAGCCAGGGTGGCAGAGCTGGGCGCTGCTTGCGGCCGCAGCCGGGCTCTGCCTTCCATGAGCTGCAGCCAGGTGCTGAAAGCACCTCTGTGCTCCTGCACAGGCCCTTTTTGTCTAGAGACCATCCCGAGATGTCCAGGGCTTGCTGAGGGATCGCTTTGCAAGGCTATGGGGGGAGGAGAACGATTGCACCACGGGGCTGCAGTTGCAGACAGGGCACTCTTTCAGCAGCTGTGTGACAGTTGTTCTTTCAGCAAATGCAGGACTCTGAACAAAATCTCCAAGGTAGATCTGTGGAAGAATTCCCTTTCTGTACTCAAAAAAAAAAAAAAAAAAAAAAAAAAAAAAAAAAAAAGAAAACATCTTTTTTTATTTCACTCAAAA
>Ga0181612_174696_pt1 | contig 24245 bp, 17 predicted proteins | sample HoacroProtozoa21_FD_119630 | JGI IMG/M metagenome (GOLD analysis project Ga0181612, IMG submission 119630) | Hoatzin crop microbial communities from Cojedes, Venezuel. Combined Assembly of Gp0051906, Gp0051904, Gp0051908
GTTATGGCTTTCCTTCATTCCAACATGTGAAAGGAAAAATGGTTTGCTAGCAATGAGAATGTGTGTTGAGGTTCCTTCTCACGCCAGGTAGCGCACCACGTGTGTGATCTGCAGCCATGTGGTGGGTTGTTGGTGGATTTTTTTGTTAAAACTGTACTGAGAGCTGGCATTTGAACAGTGGATGGCGACGAGTGAAAATGCTTCCTGTCCCTTGTACCAAAAACTATTGAAAATTAGTATTGTGGATGTGGGACGGATGGGGTGTGACAGATTGATTGGCCAAAGGCTTGAACTCAAAGACTGTTAGAAGTGACAGTGTGTCTTTCTGCTGACTGGAAGAATATTACACGTGCAGTTAGACCTGCTAACCTGTTTTCCCTCGCCTGGATTTTGGCTGTATATTTCACAACTGTACTAGTATTTGATTGACATGTGAATAATGTGAAATAAATAAATTGGAAGAGTAAATACAACAAATAACTGTTTTTTCCTTTTCCTTCCCTCCCCGACCTCTCCCAAAATTGCAGCCACAGGAACAAGTCTTCAGGCTGGCCTCACCCTTCAGGGACCTGGAGCTTGAACCAGGGGACACCTTATGGATGGGAGATGACGGCAAACAGAGATGGAAGAGACTACTTCATCAAGTAAGTGGGCAGCGTGAGCTGTGCAGCCTGTAGCACAGTCATGCAGCCCTGCTCTGGACTGCATCTCCTTGGAATCTTAATTCCTGCTTCAGCCCTACACTGTTAATGTTCAACTGTTTTGATTTATTGCACAGAGATAGCTCTGACTGTACTTTACCATGCCTTGTTTTGGTACTTGGTTATTTCATTTACCCGAGAAAATGCTGATTATATAAGGACCTGTAATTCGTCGAGAAATTACAAAAAATATCATTAACAAAAAAATAAAAATAAAAATGCCGTGTTTAAAGAATGAGGCAAAAGGTCAGTTCTGACTGAGACTAACAGTTCTCCTCCATCTCTGCCATGTGAGCTCTTCTAGTTTGTCTAATATTTTCATTGTACTTGTAATGAGAAAGTGTATATTTTGATTCTATATAGTAAATATTCTAATTCATAATTTCCCACAGTCCTTTAGCTCTGAATTTAAAGGTTTGCAAAATAAATGTCAATGTGAGTGGCGTGATTGTAAACAAAATTGGCTTTTCTTTTGCCAGTGAAAACAGTGCATAATTATTCTTTAAAATCACTTAAGTGGCTTGCATAAAATACAGTTTGCTGTTCTAGCAAATGTACTCTCATGTGGCTTTGGAACATCTTCACTAAAAAGGGATAATGGTGGTGAGTTAGAAAAACCAGTGCCTGATTTTGCAGCATTAATTGCTTTAGCTTACATCCCATTTTTAAGGTTAGCATTTTGATTCTGCTCATGTGAAGGGTTGTTTTTTTTAATTATTGTATCATTTTTATGTTTATCAGTCTGTTTAGAAATTTGCGGGCTATTAAAAAAGTCCTGGATGAGAGTTACAATTCTTTCTTTTAGCACCAAGTAGAAGGATCAGACTGATTTTAAACTGAGCATTAAAATCCCTTAATTCCGCAAAACCAGCATTGTATGGTGTAGGAACGAGGATCCCCGTTACTCTGCTTGCTTTCCTCCCCCCTGTGCCCAGTGTGTGTGCCTGGGCTTCCTGGGGGCCATTTGCTTTTGGAGCCAATGCAAGATTTGTAGCAGTGGGGTGTCCTGCAAGGTTTCAAGATTTGGAGCAATCTCAGACCTATCCAAATTGGAGCAAGTTGTCTAGGTTAACGAGGGCTCAAAAGCTGACTTTGAAATGTTGTTTTCTTCCTCGAGCAACTATTTGTCGTGCTTTGCATGTCTGTGAGACACCGAGTGCAGCGCTGGACAATGTGAAGCTGAATGCCAGGCACAAGATCACTGCATTAGCGTAGGCTTTCTGCCTGAACTAATTAGGCTCGTCAAGACATACAGGTGAGCCTCCGAAGTACTGTGCAGATGTGACTCTGCTCCTTCTGTTACTCTAGTTAGGGAAGGGTTTTTCTGCAGACTGTCCGTATGTTCTCCTCAGTGTGACTGAAATTCGTCTGAACAATTAATATCTTGCTTCTTAGGACAGGCACCACATTTGATTTCTCCTCTTTTCTCACTGGTCACATAATGGGATGCTGCACTTGTGTAGCTATAAACAGCTGTAGCTTACAAAATGCAGTGCATTAGTACTCATTAATTTTGCAGTTTGGGAATGTTTTCTAACTCTCAATAGCTGATGATTATTTTGTTTATTTTTTTGATTGCCTTTTAGTACCTTTAAGTGCCATATCCCTCTTTTAAATGCAGAAAACTGCATCTAGGAACAAAAATCGATAACAGGCAGTGCCAAATTATGCCTTAAGTATTGTTAGGCTTCGTGTTGTTATTGTTGTTTTGGTTGCTGTGGTTGGTTTTTTCCTGTGCTCTTATAAGGCTCTTGTTGTCCGTTCTCTTTGGGGCCCTGGTCTTTCTTCCATTTTTCTTTGCATGTGGATAGCAGACTGTATGGGAAAAGAATAGGCTGCTGTAAGGGTGGAGAGAATGAGACCTCTGAGGAAGCTGATCTGCAGAAGCCTTTCATGTTTTGTGCCAGACTTTCTTACTCACTGGTATCTCTGAGCAGTCGTAGGTGCAAGTTGAACAATGCTGCGTACCTACACATTGTGTGAGTTATAGTACATATTCTTCTATCAAATGTTTTAAAGCAGCAGCATTGGCTGTAACACATGTGCCAGCCATGTCTCCAGAGCAGTAGTGCATCTTGCATGAAGTAACAGTCCCCTGGGATGCGTTACAAGCCCGTACCTTCAGAAACTGAATGGAACCATGAAACCATTTGGAACCACGTACTGCTGCACCGAATCACCCGCTACCCACCGTTACTAGTGATCGTCAGCCCAGGTAGCTCCCACGATGTGACCGGGTAGTTACGCGACATGTATCTTCGTTTTAGAAGAATGGCCAAAGGCTGAATACACCTAGTGACTTTGCCAGCGGTTGCTCTTGGAAGATACATAGTACCTGTCCTTACAGTGCCAGTTATTTGGCCAAGGAGAAGCCCCCTCTGGCTTTCAAAACAACTGCTTTTGCAAATACCACATGAAACTACATAAATTAAAACAGAATTTAATTTTCTTGCCTTCGTTTTTCACCCCTGGATTTTAGGAATGAAATAGTGAGATAACTGTCAACATAACTGTCAACAAGTATGTCAATAAAGGCAAGAGAGAGATCAGCAAGATAGCATTTCACGTTGTCTCCAAGGCTTTTTATAGCCATACAGATTAACAAATTACATCACACTGAAGGAGAAAAAGCAATTCAAATCCTTCACTTGGTTTTGATTAAAGATGTATAAACCACATATTATCACAATGAAATGTGCGCATGAGTTCTGTACAAGCAAATAACGTAATTCATAGCAACATAAACTGCTTTTTAGTTAAATAATTGACTTAGTGCCATATGTACATATCCATTCAACTGCAAGCAGACATATTGTAATTTTGAAATTGTGGGACGAATAGAGAATCCAGGAGAATCTTTTGGTGAAATGAAAAGTAATTATATAGTGTTGGTTTAAATTCTTTAAGGCATGAATGGGAAAGATGTTTATTCTTTCTGCTGAAGCAAATTTGATTTCTTTCACATCTCTAAAAGACCCTGTGGCCTAGCTAATCAGGGGCAGGTTCCATCGCCAGGCAGCACTTTTACAAAAGTGTGAGAAGAGCCTTTTATCAAAATATTTTGAGATGTTGCTATCAATTCATTATCTCTTCTGTACAGATGGCACAACCGGGGTCATTTTGGAAACCTCTAAAATACTTTTTCTTCTGTTTAGGCCATGGTAAATTAAAGTTTCAGAACTTCACCCATTCCCTTTTAACTTGCTACTTTTACTTGAAATAGCCTTATGAGATAAGTAATACATTTCAGCATGGGAGGACAGCTGTCATCTAGTATTCTTCCAGCGTTTCTGTACTGCACAAGCTGTATTAAACTGGACCTTTAATATGAAACAGTTTGCAGTGTATATTTAACCATTTTAAAGGCCTGTTTTATTGGCATTGACTGCATATGCTGTGTAGTATATGATTATGAGAATTTTCTGTAATGCTAATTTGAATACAAACATGACACTTACTAAAAAAAATGTATTTGGTGTGCATATAGGGTTTCAGGGAAATGGCATGAGAAGCAGGTAAGATTTTGACTGATTTTGTCCACAAAAGCTTTAACCTCATGACAATTTTGACTCCTAAGTTGCCACTGCTACGATCTTGCTGATTTTTGGACCTCTACATTTTCACCCTTTTGCTTGCGTCAGTTTTGCTGCTTGTCAGACCTGGAAAGGAGTTTAGAAAGGGAAATAAATTGGCAAAAGCTAACCAAAAATCAATCCTACAGAGAAAGCAATGAGTTTTGTGTCAGTTTAGCTCCCTGAGCCAGTCCTTTGTGGGGTCCGATAGAGTTGCAGAATAGTTTAGTATGGAAGAAACCTCTGAAGGTCAACTGGTCCAACTCCTGCTCAGAGCATGGCTAATGACAGGTGAGGAGCAGCGCTGCAGACGCACTGAAATACCTGACTGATGTCGAAACAAGTTTGCAACAGACTTGTATTTGCTTAAGCTGCCCTACAACTGCACTTTCAAGTGCAACTTGAAGTAACATTTGCTGTCATGGGAAGTCATACCCTTTTGATTCCTATTCCTGTTTAATTCCTAAAGTAATAGGTACTTCGGTATTTTTGTGGATCTGGCTTCTGTCATTCGTATAAAGACCAGAGTCTGAAATCGGATTAACTGAAGGGAAGTGTAGCCCTTTGTAAGTGGACTCAAAGCACAGTGGTGCCAGTGAGGTGTAGTTAGTTATTACACCCTTAAAATAATTTTTTAGAGGGTTCTGTTAGGTCACCGTGTTGCCATATCCTTATTTGCAAGAGATGCTGTTGGTCATGTTTACTTTAATTCTTGCCATTGCCTCAGAGAGGATGACAGGGTCTGTCTGTGTAACCAGTTTGGTTTGCTCCCTCTTTTGCTCCAAGGACCCTGACCATCTGTACTTCGTGCATATTAGCTTGCTTCTCTGCTCCAATCTGGAACAAACTGAGCAAACAGCTGGGACCACAGGCATGAAGTAAAAGGCAGTACACCCAGAGATCAAAGCCTGCAATATTACTGCTTGGCTTGAAACCACAGGTCAGTCCCCAGTGCACAGCAGACCTGGAGAGACATACTCAGCGTAACTCTTCTGAACCTTGTTACGTTAGTATAATGTAGTTGCTACGCCAGTTGAAACGTGCCACAACATATTTTGATATCTTGAGTGCTTGCTGTTGTTTTCCAATGGTGCTTTTGTATTTAGTAACACTAAATTCTTCCAAACTTCTTCCAGGTGTATCTGGCAAACCTAATTTTTTTATCCTCTAAGGTATGTTATCTTGTAAACAATATTGGTTCCGTTACTTTTGGCTTGTGAAGTCGTTACATCTTGGTTGTCCTTGCTTGGCTTAGTAACCATGCCATTCCTGAAATGTGAAATTCTTAAATGTCAGCTTTTGCCCCATACATAAAGCAGAGGTAACATGTTTATGTTCTTTGGTAGCTAGTGCAGCTCACAACATCCTAAATTCTCAAAACATACACAGTACAGTATTTCTTTACAATACAGTAAAACTGTGATACTCTTCTATACTCAAATACTTACCTGTTTTCTTTAGTAGTCTTCATCTTATTCTGGCAGTGCTTGTTGTGCTTGGAAGAGGAAGCTTATTCACATTGTCTGCAAGGTGGAGTTCCTTTGTGTGTTGCGTGCATCCTGCCTGGCCCGCATGGTCCTCGTTGTATGCCCAGTTCTCGTAGCTGGCCAGCCCTGTGGAATGACCGAACACAATCATTGATGATATTAACGACATATTAATCAAGCATTCTGCTTATTAAGGGTCACTAATTTATATCAGATGCAAAACTGAGGCTCACAGCCTGCTAATCAGTTTAATTCAGAATAAAGAAGCACAGAAGAGCATCAGACCTTTTTGTCTGTATGTTCTGCAGGTTGTACATGCCTGTTGGTAGTTTAGTGCTTTCTCAGAGTATTTCTCTGGGGTTTGCTCTGTTGGAAGGTTCTGAAAACAATCAAAGGATATAAAATATAGTGAAAGCCTTGATTGTTTTTACGGTGGTGTTCATCTTCCTGGATTTTGAAAAGGCTGCTGTTATTTGTACCTTAAGACTACCTTAGTGCATAAGGCCATAATGAAAGTTTGAAGCCACAGGAGCCACCTTCTGCCCTGTAGGTATGATGTTATATAGCACTTTACTGAATGCATTACATTCCTTTGTCTCTAAGTACAGAAACAATGTTGACTTGATTCACTGGAGGATTTATGTGGCATTTGCAAAAATACAAGCAGTGCCACTGCTGCTGCTCTGTCCTCCCTAAGCCAGCAGGAGAGCCCCTGGGCTTCTGCAGGGTGTCAGAAAGAGGGTCTGTTTCCTTCTCCTTCCGATTCGGGTTAGGGATGTGAATGAAGGCAGTCTGTGTGCCAGGGTAATGCCTCAAGCCAAAGGCTGACTGCGGTGTGCCTCTTCGGGCATCTGTGCTCCCAGGTGAGACGCTGAGGGAACAGGCGGTGGAATCACGCTCTCTGGCCCACTTATTCCCACGTCCCTAAAAGGGACATCCAATGAGATTGAATGGCAGGCAGTTTAACAATGATAAAAATAGTACAACCTATATAATTAGCAAATATAACTCTCAGCGACAGGTTACAGTAACACCTAAAATGCTTCATAGGATCGAAAGGTACATTTGAAATGTACTTTTGTAACAAGTCTTCCACTACTAAATTACATAGGATTAGAAAAAAAATTAGAGCAGATATAAATTCTTATGTTTCAGACAAGCGGGTGAGTCAGCTGCTGACTGCCTAGGGCTAGGACGAAACTTCCTGTATTAATCAGGTTATTCTATAATTACAAGGTTTCTTGCACCTTCCTCCGAAGCGGGTACTGAGTGCTGTCAGAGACAGGATACTGGACCAGGCGGACAACAGGTCTGATTGGTATGGCGATTCCTGTTTGCTCTCTTTTTTTTTAGATTCCCTTGTCACTAATACAGACTGTTGATATGAATAGTGTGCTATTAGAGAAAGAGTGCTACTATGCTCCTCTCAGACTGCATACAGATTTGCTTTCTGTTGCTAAGGGTTTGACCTGCTCAAGGACAGGATCGTGTGGTGGAAGGGGGAGTGGGGCTGGAAGAGACGAGCAGCAGCAGGGATGCACAAACACAGGTGACTGTTTAAAGCAAACCTGAATAATTAGAGAGGAGAAGGAAAATTATATAGCAACCTGTTTGTGTCTCTGGTCTGTCTAGAGACAACTCGGGTATATGGTGAAAAAGAAAGTATTGCTAAATCAGCTCAACCTCCTGAAAAGAGAGGGTGATTTAGCAATCGTCCTTCCTTCACAGAGAACTGTTGCTCTAGCCATAAATATGGGAGGCATAAATATGTGACAGACAAAATGATGTTAATATCGACTGGGATAAATTATTGTTATAATGGAGGGAACAACATCAAGGAGATGCTGGTTTGTGGGATTATTCTGTTTTGACTAGAGCATGGAAAATGGTGAGTTCGTTGCATTGTAAGGCAGCTGTACCTGAGCCAGTTGATGTGCAGCAAGTCAGGAGCTAGCCTCAGTAGCGTGGCTCCTTCCCCGTCTGCTGGCTTGCCCTTTCTGAATCCTCTCTGCACGCCTGTGCAACCATCACTTGCTGCACCAAGAGGATTCCTTGCACTGGGAAGGTGTGGGGAGTTATACAAGAAGGTATGAATGTGGGTGAGACTACTCGGAAGAGAAGCAGCTTTTCCTCAGTCATCAGCCGTGGGTTGCCTGGGTGTAACTGTACTTAAGTGGAGTGCTGGGAATCGTGGACTTTGTGCCTCTGCTACAGCACAGTCCATGTTTCTGCTCTAGTCCCCCGTGTTTTCTCCAAACACAAACTGGATGGGGATGCCATGAAATTCAGACAAGTGTTGTATCCTGAATACTATTATTCTTGTGTGTTTGAAGGTGTGTTAGGAAGCAGAATAAAGCTTCTGGAGCAGAACGTGTATAGAAAAAAAAAATCAAGGTATCCTAACCTAGGGTCACAATGTACAGAGGTGAGAAAATGAAATCCTCAGTACTGCTGGAGTTCACATGCTTCTTGGTAGGTGTTTCATATGGCACAACAGCATCTCATCTGTGCATTACAGCATGTAAATGTATCTGTAGAAGCATTGCTTTGGTACACCAAGCTACCCTTCCCAGGAGCATAAAGCAAATTAATCCTTGTAAACAGTTTGTGTGAGAATGATAGGCCCAGTCTAAGTCTGCTGTTCAGACATCTCTCTTGTAAAACAGAGTGCAGTCCCTACAGAATCAAGATTAAAAGCATCAAGTTCTGGTTCTGCAAAGCCATGCAGGTGGTCAGAAGAACAGTAGGGGTTTCTAAGAAGCCATGAAGCCTAATCTTGGGTCACGTGCAGATATCCCCAATGGTGCAAACACACTCTGTGTGTGAAATAGAACCAGGCTAGCTGATAGTCTGGAAAAAGGAAGAGTGGAAAGCAGCCCCTGAAACACTAAAACGGTAGAATGATCCTGCAGGCTGTACACTTGGGCCTCAGTGGCCACAAGCTTGAAAAAAATAAATAAAGTAAAGCTGTCTGATACTCAGTGGTGGAACTGGGACTTTCACAGAAAAGGCTAGGTGAAAATTTCCCCCAGAGCTTCAGTTAGCACATTAAGAAAAAAATGTGCTAGAGCTGGGTTATAGAGCAGGAAAAGGAGTGAGAATTATCACAGTGTATTGCTGCTGTTTAAGTAGCACAGTCAAAGTACACCAGTTCATCTCAGTGTCTCTACAGAATTTAAAACAAGTGATCTAATATCTTATGCCGTGCCAGGAAATACCATATTGATGATGCCTTTCCAGCAGTCATTCGTATACTAAGGAACTGCATGCTGAGGTATATGAAAGCCAGCACTGAAGAAGCAGTATTTATCCTTTTGGCTTAATTTCTGTCGTATTAATATATTTACAGTTTTCTACAAAGCAAATCAAGTATAAGCCTACTGTAAAAGGTTCTTATCTGGATTGTTATTGTAGAACGTCAAGGTAATTGGTTTTAGAAAGACAAGATGATACTAACAACAAAAGCTTACTGAATTTTAATTCTCATTTGGGTTTTAATTGCCCTCCTTACAATAAAATACTGCTTAATTATACTGAAAATGCTCAGCTCCCAAATATAACACTAAAAATCCGTGTATTATGTATGTTGTCATATATGTGTAAGATTAAGGTGAAGAATTAGTTTAACTGAACTCCAATTAATTTAGTCACTGACAACAATGTGGCTCACTGCAATATTTTGAAAGACGTTTATCTAATGTTCGCTAGGATCCTGTACCGTTCCACAGAAAAACTTCAATTTAAAATAAACCAATCAAACTGTGTGGCTGCGCAATTAAATATCACCATGGTAACATGGATTAAGCACACAAGGCAAAGACCTGCTGACAGTGTAGAGATTATTTCAAGTTTCTTACTTTTCCAGCAGCAGCCAAATGAATTTACATTTTCTGTATTGAACACTGGGAGACGTAAAATGAAAGTGATTGAAGTACTTGTGTGGCATCTTGGGACGTCAGAGAATATTTTCCTGACAGGGGAAGTAATTAGCTGGAATTACAAATAGGAACTCAGCAGACAGATACAAATAAGGGTTTGCTCATGGGATTTATTTAGTGTTTCATAGTTAAAACCTGGAAAGGCATATTATTTAGGATACAAATAGCAAGGAATAACTTTGCCATAGTTGGAGAAATTGAGCAGAAGAACAATTCCATTTTTCACTTAATTTTTAGGTGAACTTTCTGTTGCATTTTTTTGTAACGAGGAAAGATGGTTATTTGCAGCTTTGCTATAAACACTTCTAATGGATGACATAAAGTTATAGTGCAGATAGGCACACTGATACTCAGTGAACACACAGGGTGATGCATTAATCAATGTGTTTGTGCTTGTCTCTGGCTCATTCTTAGGTTTTTCATGTGTATGTATGAGAAATACTGGAGGTGCAAGTCAGCTGGCATGTGGAGTTTTCAGCTTTTAGTTTTGTGCTTTAGGGTTGGTTTGTTCTTCTATTTTCAGGGTGGTTTTTGATTTGGTTGTAGAAGAGCTATTCTGATCATAGTAGCGTGGTCTCTTACTGCTGCATAAAGCTGAAATACCTGGTCTAAACTGGGAGCCTTACTCCCTACCTTTGGTTTATCAGAAAGTGTTCAGTGTGGTCGGGGGAGGGGGGGGTATGCTGTAGTCATGAGCTCTTCTGTCCGAGAAATGCCTGCCGTGGTTTTGGGCTGTGCTGATTTTTCCATGAGATCAGATTTATGAGGACATTTTCTGTCACTCTTTTCTGTCAGCCTATGAGAAGTGGAACTGAGCTGCCTTCAATGTGAAACGATCTGCAGCTCTTCATCCTGTATTAGCCAGATGTAGACCCTGTAGCACCTCTGCTTTCTGAGTATTTGGTCAATATTTCAAGCTCACAAGTTGTAGCTGAGATCAAGCTGTATGCTGCCCAGTAGCGCGTGCTGATCTGAAGTTAGTCTTGAGATCACCCTGTTCTCATGCTTTGTGGTAGGTGGGCTTCTCACTCTTACAGGGAAGGTGTGCTGCTTGCAAAGTGTCTTAAGAGGTGTGGTGGTAGATGGGCCCACAACGGCACCTTTTCCATGGGAATCAAAACTTGCCAAACCTGTCAGAGTGCTTTTTGTTGTCTGATTTTGATTATGGGAGTCTATACAATCTTTGACATCTTTGGCTTCGTGTTCGTTCCAAGCATAAGCTTAGGTCTCTGTGGATAAACACACAGTTGTGTTAGCTCTGCTCTTATGAAGGGATGTTGCTTCAATTTTACTAGTTATCTGACATCCAGTCAGATTTTGTTGGCTTTAAGTTAAAATGTCTTTCCTTGGATGCTGAGATGCAATTTGGTTTTTTGCATCCTGGCATGAAAAGCTTTTGTTAAAGATTCATGATAAATACTGCAGTTATATCCAAAAGCATTGTATCCAGGGAGTTCCTAAAGGAGGACATTAATACCGAGCGCATTTTGTAGGCAAGAGTGTGGAAAGTATCTGTTTATGGTGGCACTTTTTCTTCACAGAAAAATGCAGAAGCCCTGTTAAAACTTAGCTTGTGGCATAGGTACCCAGCAAATGTAGAAGGAGGAAGCAGTGAAATATCGATGAATCATAAGGTAGAATCATAAAGTCAGGGATGTATAGGAGAAGTTACTTAAGAAACGGCTTATGAGATACAGGAGACAGTTTCATAGGAGTGCTGAATTAGTGCTGCTGCTGGGCTTGGTCAGGTGAGAACAACAGTTTTACCTGGAGTCTAAAGAGGTACCTCATGTTTATCTTCCTGCATATAATCCTTTTTGTACAGTGTTTTCTTTTTGCTGCTGTTTTTATGGTTTTTAATCCAGTTAGTGCCTTGAGCTGGACAGCAGAGACTGGGCAAAAAGCCATACTGATGAAAGACATTTTGTTTGGGGCCACGAGGGGCTGATTGTGGCAGCTCATAGGAACGACGTTTAGAGATTTTGTTGCATGATTCCTCTTGCCAGCATCTTGTTAAAATGCAGTTCCATCATTTTAAGAGTGTACTAGGGAATGATGAGCTAACGGTCTACCTTCGAAAACGAAACCGTAAAAAGATAAGCTCAACATCGGTGTTGCGCACTGAAAAGTCGCAACTTCCTGGTCGGGAATCTTTTTAGTTAAAACATACATGTAAAAAATTAGGGGTTTCCATGCCTTCGGAGATGGGCCAGGATTGTGGCTGGGTCTTGAAAAGGACTTGATTCCCCAGAATGTCACACCGTGGCTGGCCAGAAGTTTCCAAAAGGCACTGAACAATGCCTAGTCAGAGGAATCCAAACATCAGTATCCTCAAGCTCCGTTTGGAAACAGTTCTGTTAGTTTCCCAACTAGAATTAATTAAAGCAAGTGCAAACTAATGGGCAGATCATGGAACCAGCTGCTTTCGTGGCGTGAGCCTTCAGGAGTACAGCTCCTGAAGGAGGAACCCTATTACCTGAACATAATGTGTAATAGCTGCACAGCTGCTTTTTCAGCCTTGCCTCTGTGACTTGCATCCGCAATCGAGCCCTATGCCGAGAGCCTGGGCGCCATTAGGAAGAGTGACAGGACAAGGCTTTCGGTAGAGCTGCTCGGAGTGGGAAGTTTGCTTGGGTTGGCTTGTTCCTTTTCCGTAAGCTCCTGCTTTGGCGAGCCATGCTCAGAGTCAACTGGTGTTTCCCTGACATCTGCAGAGAGGAAGGATGTCACGGCTCCACACTCTCAGTATCTGGCAGCCTGAAACAACTTAGCCAGGTAGTGCTTAGCTTACGATTACTGTCATTTGAGTTTGTGCTCAACTTTTAAGAATAGACCTGAACCACCAGACAAGTTTGCTCAAAGAATCATGGGTTTGGTGGTTAGTTTTTTTTGTTATTTCTTTGTTTTCATGCTACAGGAGCACATGAAGTCTGCCACATAAAATTGGGATCCTCATGTGCTTGGTGGATTTTTATTATTTTATTTAGCAGATGCTTGAAAGGCATTGACTTTATTCTCATTTTTGATTGCAGTCCTGAAGCAGGGTAAGATTAGGTGAATTTTTCAGGGAGGCGTTTACTGCTGCCCTCTCCTCCTCAAATCTATGTCAAAACTTAAGAACTGCATGTGGATTTTTTTCATAACTACCATTCAGTGACAGATTAAAAAGCTAAGCAATCCTCATGTTGCCAGTTTAAGTGTTGTGCCCTATTTGAAAGTCATAATGATGTTTTCATGTAAAAATTAATGATAGGAAAGTGATTTTCTGTAGAGGTTTTGGCTAGATTTACATAGAATGCAGCACAAATGTTTGTGCTACATAGAAGAGAAACCAATAGGCATTCCCTGCTGAGCTTTTAAGTTACTTAGACTGCTTGCCTTTCTCAGGCTGTCATAAAGCTCAGCATGGACTATCTGAAAATTTATTTGGCTTCTCAAGCAGGTTTTACAGCTCCGGCTGATCTCTCTGCTGCAACAGCTAAGCTGCTACTGGCATCTGACTTTGCTACTTTAAAATTACTTTTGTATATCTGTGCAAAACAGCAGGTGCAGGTGGTCTAATGGCTGCATTATGGACAGGCTACCACTTTCAATAAATCTGAAAATTCTTGGTTTTACTGGAGAGCTAAATGTGGAGGTATATGAGACTAAGAGGAGTTCTCAGGGAAGAAACTCAGAGGGTGAGGAGAGAGAGGCAGAGAAAGCTGGGAGTGTTTCATTCCTTTTGGAAGTACCAGCTTCAAGATTTAGCATGATGGAATAGAGTTGTGTGTGAGTGTGAGAGGGAGGCAGAGATACACACACACACACTCACATACGTGTGTGTATATATACGCACACATGTGTATATCCTCCATTTGTACAATGATTCTTGCTGATAATAAGAAAAGAACTGTAAAAAACGTGTTATGTTTTTAAAGAAGACATTTTTCATCATCTGTGTTTATATTCTAGTTTATGAAGTCTCAAATCTTGATCATGTGCATGCACTGGAGAACTGGGGGAACAAAGGCATAATTAACTGAATAACCACATCAGTGAAGACATGGCAAAAAAACAACAAATGTACAAGAAAAGGTTAAAAACACTGACCAACATACAAAGTTTCTTGAGAAGCAGAAACTAGAGGGTGAAGTGAGATTTGCAGAAATTCAGCCTGAGTTGCTTCTTAAAAGAAACTGTTAAGAGACCTTGCAGGTGGCTCTTTATCCATATAATGGCTAAGCGAAGGAGGAATGGGGGTGCTGTGTAAAGAACATATGTGAAAACAGTAAAATTCAAAGACGTGACTGAGGATTATTAACAAAATCTTCCCAATGATCTAGAAATACATGTTCAAAATGACTGAGGAGAGGAATCTTGATTTATTATTTGAATTGCTGAGAAACATCTAAGTGTTGTCATTTGGGTAAATCGATGGCAAATTCCATCATGGAGAGATGGAAATATTATTAATTGTGGTTAGACATATTTCAGAGAGGGGATTCAAATTGTAACAAATGCAGAAAATGCTGTTAGGATGATTAGGGGAGGGTTAAAAATCTTTGTATGAGGGGAGACTAGAAGACTTAGATTTGTCTAATACAGCAAGACAAAGATCAAGAGGGAATAAACACTAGGAAGAAATGAGAGCTGTTTAAAACAAAAAATGTTCTTTGTGGCAAAGACCTAAATGGACTTTATGTTTAGATTGCAAGGGAGAAGACACTTAAACATTAAAGCAATGGAGTTCATTCGCAAGCTTTCAGTTATAGCACTGGATTGAGTAATCCAAAATGGGTTTATGCTGATCACTGGTAAGTATTTAAAGGAGGTTATATGATACAGTGTAAAATAGCAAGGGATTGGAGATGATGGCAAACCAGATCCATTCCTTTCCTGTTTTCCTTGAGTAAAGTGGCACTTGACTTGTTTTTTTCGCATGTAGATCATGAAATCTGAGCAACACATTTGCAAACCAGACTTCAATCCACTGCATGCCCTTGGAACCTTTTACAGATATTAATGAAACATATTTAATTATGTCTGTTAGATGGATTACTCAAGGCAATTTAGATTACCACATAAGAAGTGGAATGAAGATCAGTGTTTTTAGTAAGCGTGTGGGTAATAAAAGTTCTTCAATGGAATGATATTCAGGGAGATGATACAATTTGACCAGGCTTTTAGATAACTGTATAAATGCACTTTTCTAAATGCTGTCGCAGAATGATGAATTATAACTCTATTTAAACAAATACTTTCACTGAAAGATAGGAGAGGAAATATTTTTCCTTAAGTGTTTATACATAGTATCAACAAAATGTTTTTCTGGAAAATGGATGTTATCATCTATCTTATTAAAGTGAAAAACACTGAAGTGGGCTGCAAATACAAGGACAAGTTCAATGAATCAGCAATATTTCTTGCTGGCACTTTTGAGTTTTATACTGTTTTCTGATAATAACCGTTATTAATTTCATCAGGATATGTTGGCTCCCCTCTTGTGCCCAGCTATAAAAAAGTAATAGCTGGTGTCTGATACCATTTTTTTGAAGCGCCATTTAGGGAATCCAGGTGCTCGTGTGAACTTCTTCATAACTGTAGTAAATATATTAAATGATGTAGGGGGCTGTGACATTTTTGAGTGAGTAGACTTTTAGTGCCAATATTATAAATGGTAGTGCTTTGGAAATGTCCTGGTTTGACAGCTCTTCAGAGACTCAAAAAACAACAATTTGAATTCATTTGGCATGTATATGGCACAAGTTGCTAAAGCCTCCATAGTTGAGGCATCCTGTGTAATAATAAAGTAGTTCTTTCATCTAACACTATGAGTTACCTTCACATAGGTGGTTGGGTTTGGGTTTTGGTGGTTTTGTTTGTTTGTTTTAAAGACTGACTTTTATTTTCAGCATTCAATATCAATAGCACACTTTTCTTGGCAGTCACAGACAACAGCTTCCTGAACAAGCCCATCAATAGCTTGGGAAGTTGCAGCGCAGGCCCTACAGTACCTACCACAAGTACCCAAGGAGGAGCTGCACTTACAAAATATTTCAAGGAAGTACAGATGTAAAGTGGGGTCAAACAAGTGATGGTATTGGAGCAAGACAACAGGCTACGTACGGGCAGCATGTTCTGGTGTGCATTTTACATGCGGCGCCAGACTTCTGTTCTAGTGGGGCCAGGGTCTTTTTTCCCTCCCTATCCTCAAGTATGTAATACTAATCCTCTTTGTGAGTTCTCAGACCTTTTCATTCTTATCTCATATATTGTATATGTTATTGTTTCAATTAAAGTAGCACAACTGAAATAATGCTAGTCAAATGTAGAAGATGCTTTAAGAGAGGACAAGTTGGTGGCCATCTAGACCAAAGGAGACTCCTCCCATCCCGGACTGATAACACCACGCTGCTGCAGTTCACAGTCCCCAGGTCCAGCTCACCGTGAGGCTGAGCGTGTGATACCCACGTGTGCGCACACACACACATGCTCTGCACAGGCACAGCCAAACACCAGAGTCACGCATACAGGCAGCCAGCGCCTTTACAGGCACTACATCAACACAAACAGCATGCATATAAACAAGACCAGTACAAATGGCCTGATCATGTTCCTATGTGTCAGCAAATCAGGGTGCTTGCTGTAGGGTTGTGCTTACAGGTGCACACACAGCCTCCTCATACATGTGCAGGAATGGGTCTCTCCAGTAGCTGATCCACACCTACGGTCTTCCCCACGGCAGACTCTTGGCCCTGGTCTCTCCAGGGTCGCACCCCTGATTACTTTTCCTGATTGGCTCCAATTCTGTGACATCTGCACCTGAATTTGGTATTTGTGACACCCTCACCTAGATACCGTCAGCCTTACGTAGTAAGACCGATACAGTCCCTTGAGCACTGTTGGCCTTCTGAGTTCAGTTCCCCGAGGGTTGGCAGGGCTTCTGTGGTCATTATCTTTCACATGGCTGCCCCTCACCTGCCCGTGAAACCCAGCCAGCCCTCACCACACTCTCTGTAACTTGAGGCACTTCTCACTCTGCTGTGTATTGCAGTCAGCTCTTTCTCTTGACAGGCCCAGTAGTTTTTCATGGTCGATTAGCGGAACCTCAATCTATCTGCCCATTAAGAAAAGAACATAAAAATGATCAGTTACGAAAACTGAAGTTACTGCGTAGTCCTAGGAAGTGTCAATTCCAAATTCTGTCCATAACCATCAAATACACAGTATGTCATATGTTAGAAGAAAATCTTTGGTCTTCTTTTTTCAGTGACATTTGGATTCCAATTTTGCATTATCACTATTGTATTTGAATCCTTTCTAACAGTACTTCAGGAACTGTAGTATCTTTATTTACGTGTACTTTTTCTCCAGCAAATGAGGATTGCTATCTAAGCCAGATAATGTAGATTTTTCTTCAGAAGATGTACTGCTTTATGCAAGTTGCAAAATCTCAGAAAACCTGAAATGAAAGTACCAAGCTCTGCTTGGTCTCATCACCTTTATGAGGGCTGCTGAATACCTCTGATCTACAGACATTTTTTAGTTATTTGTAACTTTACCATGCTTTCTTTGGCTGAGCTCAATTTTTTTGTTCCCCTTGCTTTTCTGAGACCTAATTGGTATTTTGAAAAACATCATCCCTTTCCTGGGAAAACAGAACTTGTTTTGCCAAAGATTGTTACAAAGCTTGGTTGCAGTCTTTGAGATGGATGCTTGAAAGGTGACCCACACATCACCTTTCAGCCAGGGGTGTCATTTCTGATGTTGCTGTGAAGTTCTCCCATGTTAAGAGCCTTCTGAAATTTTTATAAATTGTCATGCTGAGTAGAATGGGGAAACTGAAATCGCCAAAAGAGCATCCATGCAGTGTGTCCAAAAATTGGATAGCTAAACAGAAGTATGCCAATGATGACTGCTAGGCATCAGAATGGAGAGCTGACGAGGAAGCTAGGGAAGTGTAGGGACAGCACAGTTTGAGGAGGAACCAGTGTGAATGGCAACACTTGGATTACCTGAGTACAAGACAGTCATTAGGAAACAGTAGAGGAGGAGGATTAGGTGGAGAAGAATTGATCTAACAAGGAGTTGCGATGTGGAAAGATGGAGGACAGAGGAAGTAACAAATGTCATCTGTATTTTTTTTGTGATGCCGTGGCATTGACTTGTGATCTGGTTATGACCTGTAATAATCCTTGCTATGGTTCTACAGAATTTCTTTCCTTAAATGCTGATCTGGATGCTGTCTGGTTTTATTATAAATTCTTTGCTTATAAACTCTATTTATGTTTGTCAAATGGATAGGGCCATTAGGTCTGCAACATGAATGTTAATATTTTACCTTATCAAACACCCAAAACACATAGCCATGTGTTACCTGCAAATGTTATTAATGTTGGTGTTATTAAAACATTGTGAGAGTTCAGGGTTGGCATGAGGTGAGTTAAATATTGCAATTCTTGGTAACCGAATCAAAATTTGTCTTAAAAAAATGATATTATTTAGTTGTCCTCAAATGTGACTGCTACTAGTTAGTTCTAAAGTGTTCATTTCATGCTGTGTTGCTACCTTTCACAGACATGTTATTAATATTTTAATTATGTATACCAGTGCCACTGACAATGTGAGGCTGCAAGATGAATGCAACAGTACAACTCTCCTGCACAGACTACGTTTGTACTGTATGTTATTATAGGCCCTTAATTATAATTGTATGAAATCTGTAGTTGAATTTAGACATCAGTCATCATCATAGCAGATAAAGAACCAGATTCTCTGCCATAAGTTAGCTTATCTTCATTAATGTCAGCAGAGTCCCACTGATTTACACCAACAGAGATGACACAAAAGCACTTGTTATATTTTACTGCCTCTCCCATGCGTTGTACTATTGCAGCATTTCGTTACTCCCAGCATAACAGTTGATTTCCCCCCCCCCATCTTTTCCTCTGTGTGCATTCATTGTTTTGTCAGCCACTTGAGCTTGAAAATATCCTTCCCTAGTTTAAGTGGAGAAGAGGCTTCAGCATTGTGATGTTTGTCCATAGCTATCATGGAGGCATTTTAATTTTTACTTTTTAATCAGAGATAATAGTCGAAGTGTGTTTTGGGTTTTTGTGAATGGTAAGCTGGCTGCCTGTAGCCTTGCTGGCTTTGTTCTGCAATCAGCCACCCTTAAACATTTATGGATGTGAATGGATGTCCTTTCAGCTCCATAGGAGATCCCAAACTGCAAATAATTGAGCACTTATTTTGCTTAATTAGGCTTGCTGAGTTCATTATGGGAACTTTGATGCACTTCTCTTAGTCAAAAGTGTTATGGGGTCATTTTGCTGGATTGGGGTCTTGGTCATGACTCATGAAGAAAAAAAGACCTGATCAAAAAACAGGGATCTGCCTGCACTGCAGTCACGGCAATGGTTGCTGTGAATCCTGTGGTCAGCGTATCCCAGTCAGCCTTAAATGAGCTGGCTCAGGTACCAGTACAAATCTTGCTGTGGCAGCACCAGGTTTAAGCTGATGTGAGCTGGGCGGATTAAACCTGTGCTCTGCTCTGCTCTGCAATGCAGCAGCTGGGCTTCGCACAGCACCCAAACATGGTGGCTGAAAACCATATAGGTTTCAGGCTTCTCGCAGCCCTCTACTCGGGTCTTCACTTTTATAGATAGTTGTCCTTAATGACGGGCTCAGATTTTTAGCCTGATCTGTCTTCTGATGGAAGTAGTCTCTAGGGATGAAGTAGTCTTTTCTGCATGGGAGGGTCTCATATATTTTGTTACAGTTAACAGGCTGCGTGAGAACTTGCAGCTATACTCTGTGAAGAATTGTTTTTTTCAGCTTGGTTGCTATTTTCGATCAAATAGAATATAATTTGTGTTACTGTTTTTTCTCTTCCTTGTTTTTCCCTGACTGGAACAAAAAGTACTCCAAAATTCACTTTCTTCTACGCAAAGTAGCCTGTTCAGAGGTAAATTCACAAAACTGCCTGAAGACAGGAAACTGCATTTGCTTTTCAAAGTGATTCATGCTGTCACGTTGGCCAGTTTTGTCCTCTGCCTGGTGAGGTAAGGCCATGATTCCTGTTTCCCGTGCAACATCACCCAGCACTTGACATTCCTGGTCGTGATGGCACTGCTCCGTGTTGCATAAACGTGAATGAAATGCTCAGTGAAGCAGAGGTGGGACCAAGTATGACACTCGTCAGATGAGTCACGTGGCCTGGCTTCAGCTTGCCTGTGGGTAAGGTTTTGATGAGGCTTAACTGATGGACATTGCAAGGCAGCCTTATGCTAAGCAGGTAACAGTCAGTCTTCCTCTGGTACTGTGGGAGCTTGCTTGGTACCCAGAGCCTGGGAAGCTGAGGAAGAAGCTAGGTCTTTTTTTCCGGTCCCTGAGACTGCTTCTCTTGGGCAGGGGTGAGTCCGGTCTGAGTCCCAGGTATCTTTCTCCTCTGGTGATCCTGAATTTTCAGCTCTTCTCCTGTTCATCTCCAGGACAACACTTCAGCAAGATCCAAGTCTGTACCCAAACCCACGGCAGTTGAAGTGGCACTGGCTTATCGCTTTCCAGGACTCTGGTTTTATGGGGGAACTGAGGGATTGCATTTCACTTGTCCTCTCTTTTGTACTCTCCCATGGGGAATATTATGAGGCAGAGAGCAGCTGCGTCGCTTTCTGTGTACTGATAAATCAAGAAAAATCAGTGTTGTGCACATGTAGTGAATGTGAAAATGCAGTAAGACCTGTTCTGACCTTTAGAGAAATCTTATTTGCTACAAAATTAGCCCTTGGTGTTCAACGTATTTCTTTGAAAGTTCTTTTGGAGATTAAATAATTATTTTTCCATTCAGTTAAGTGGAACAAACCCCCACCTTTTAGACTGAAGTCAAGAGAGGAGTCTGAAATGGTTAAAACCAAGTTATAAAATTCAACTCCTTTGCAACAGACCATAGTTTATTTTAATATATCTTCTGCTAAATTGCATAAAGAGATCTTGTTTTTAATTTCTCAGGCAAAATTGCTTATAATTCAATGATTTATTCCACCTATACCCCCAAAACATTTTCTCACAATTAATATTCTAGAAGTCTGTTTTACCCCAAACACTTTACTGTGTCTTCATTTTTCACATTTGATACGTTTTTTTTAAGTAACAACTAATTTTGCATGTGTGTATAAAGCTTCAAAGAGGGTGTCTCAGAGCTTATGGACATGTGAAGTGTTTAGTGTTTATGCTAAGAAAAGAAGCACTCATCCCTAGACTTCTGAAAAATCTTGACCTGTGGTCAAGCATATCTTAATCAAGGTAAACATGAATAATCATAATAATAGTTATTATTTTTTCTTGTTCTGGGTCTGAGTATATAGTTAATGGCTAAACATCTTACACACACTATTCCATTTTGTTGCCAGCATTGTGTCTTTCCTTAGAGGATATCGTGTTTAGGAAATGAAGTCATATATCCTGTATCTGATTTATTGTTCATATACATACATATGTATGTATTGAAAAAGCATGGCCTTTCTTTGAGGTAGTTAACTTAAAACCAATTTATTACAAAACCTTGTTTGGCCTATAATGAGCAGCAGCACTTTGCTCATACAGTGTCTTGTATTTAATCTGTTTTATGTGGTTGGTTCCATTCAGTTCCGTTTATTTTGTAAAAGGGCTGTGTTGTCTGGCATATATTTAATAATGCAAGCTATTCTGAAAATGTGTGTCTAAGGTTAGAGGTGGATTATTAGATACTATAAAGCTCTGCATTTGCAGTAAGGCTGTATTTGGAAATAACGAGTAGATTTTTTTTTTTTGTTTAATCTCAGTACTTTTATTACCCAACACCTGTGACCAGAAGCATGAAATCTCTATGCTTTCACTATGGGTTGCTCAAAGGCATTTAACAGAACAGCAGAGAGTATTCTTTGTTTGCTTGTTCCCATGTTTAGCATATATGTAGTAAATCCTTGTAGGAAAAAGTAATCAATCAGACTTATAAATCAGTCATTTTTTCATTTGATATGAGAGAGATTTTTGCAATATAAGCTTCTTGGTTTGCTTAGGAAAAAATGTGTTTCTTTATAATGCTCATCTGTCCATCTAAGAGTGTAAGTACAACTTTGCTGCTCAGACCAGAAGTCCATCCAGCCCATATGCTCGCATCTGACACCAGCCAGTGGCTAGCAGCAGGTGCTTAGGGAAAGTCAAAGAAAACTTGACTGGCCAGCCTGGTGAGAAAAGCTTTAAATAGAAAAGACGGCAGAGACTCCTGGACAGTCATAGTGGTGGACACAGCAGGCATGTCGAGGGTTTGGGGTGCTGGGCCGTGGCAATCAACAACGCAAGGCTGAAGTAGAATCACCTGAAGGGCATGGCCATGTGAAAAAGCAAGTGCCTGGGGGACATCCTGTACACGGAAAGCTCTCCTACCCTTTCTGGGCAATCAGAATGCTTAGGTGCCTCTCTGAAATGCCTCCACACTAATTACCACAGTATGGGAAACAAACAGGAGCAATGTGTGTGTATCTGTGTGCAGTTACAGGGCTGTAACCTGAATAGGGTCATGGAGACGTGTTGGGATAGCTCACACAACTGGAGTGCTGCGATGCAGGGACACAGGCTCTTTGGGAAGGACAGCCGGGGAAGGCGAGGAAGGGGAGTCATCCTTTCTGTGAAACAGCAGCTGAGAAGCAAGGAGCTCTGCTGTGGGGATGGGTGGTGAGCCAGCTCAGAGCTCGTGAGCCGGGATTGGCAGGTAAACCAACATGGGTCGTGCTGTAGTGAGTCTGCTATAGGCCACTTGCGCAGGAAGAAGTAGATGAGACCTTCAGACATCTGGGAGTAGCCTCACATTCGCATGCCCTGGTGCTCATGGGGGATGAGAACACTGTGATGCCTGCTGGTGTGCAACACAAAGCAACGATTTCGTGTCACTGGTGACGGAGGAGCAAATGAAATGAGATGCTTTGCTGGATGTCATATTTACAAACAAAGAAGGGCCAATTGGGCATGTGAAGGTCAGGAGGAGCTTTGGCTGCAGTGACCATGAGATGGTGGAGAGCAGGAGCCTGAGAGGAGGGAGCAGGGTAAGAAATAGGATCACAGCCTTAGACTTCAGGAAAGCAGTTTTTGGTCTGCTTAGGGATCTGTTTGGAAGAAGCACATGGTATTCCATGGTCCTGGAGAGAAGAGCAGTCCGGGAGATCTTCAAGGGTCGCCTTCTCCAAGCTCTAATTTGGTCCATCCCAACAAGCAGGCAGCCTGCATGAAGGTGAACAAGGAGCTTCTGACTGAAGTCAGACATAAAAAGGGAGTCTACAAGAGCTGGAAGCGGGGACAGGTGACCCAGGAGGAATACAGAGACAATGTTCAGCTGTGCAGGGATGGGGTCAGGAAAGCCAAAGCCCACCTGGAGATGAATCTGGTAAAGGATGTGAGGGGCAACGGGAAAGGATTTTACCAGTACATCAGCAACAAAAGAAAGACTAGGGAAAACATGGACTCCCTGCTAAATGGTGCAGTACCACTGCTGACAGAGGACACAGAAAAGGCCAAGATACTCAGTGCCTTCTTTACTTCAGTCTTCTCTGGTAAGACTCGCCTTTAGGAATCCAAGGCTCCTGATACCGGAAGGAAAGTCTGGAGCAAAGAAAACTTGCCCTTAGTGGAGGACGATCAGGTTAAGGAACACTTGAACAAACTAGATGTAAACAAGTCCATGGGGCCTTATAGGTTGCACCTATGAGTGCTGAAGGAACTAGCTTGTATCATTGTGAGGCTATTCAGTTATCTTTGGAAGGTCATGGGAATTTGGGAAGGTTCCTGAAAGTGGGGAAGAAGACAAGTATCACCCTGTCTTCCAGAAGAGCAAGGAGGAGGATCTGGGGAACTACAGGCTGGTCAGCCTCACCTTGATCCCTGGGAAGGTGATGGGGCAACTAATCCTGGAAATAATTTCCATACACAACAAGGACAAGAAGGTGATCCAGAATAGTCAGCATGGATTTACGGAGGGGAAAGCATGTACCAGTACAGGCTGCATGCTGGCCAGCTGGTAAGCTGCTTGGCAGAAGAGGACCTGGGGTTCCTGCTGGATACCAAGCTGACCACAAGGTAGGAATGCACTTTTATGGCAAAAGTGACCAACAGCATCCTGGGCTGCATTATGAAGAATATTGCCAGCAGGTGGAGGAAGGTCATCCTCTCTGCTTAGCACTGATGAGGCCACATCTGGAATACTAAGTCCAGTTTGGGGCTCCACAGTACAAAAAAGACATGGACTTACTGGAGCGAGTCCAGCACAGGGCCACAAAGATGGTTAAGAGACGCGTGGAAGGGCTGAGAGAGCAGGGACTCCTCAGCCTGGAGAAGAGAAGGCTGAGGGGCTATCTTACCAATGTGTATAAATACGTGGTGGGAGGCAATGCAGAAGAGGAACCTAGACTGAGCAAGAGGCAGGGTGCACAAATAGAGCACATGGAATTCCGTGTGAACACAGGAAAACACTTCTGTGAGGGTGGTCGAACACTGGAACATGTTGCCCAGCCCAGAGAGGTTGTGGAGCCTTCA
>Ga0181612_104221_pt1 | contig 24243 bp, 23 predicted proteins | sample HoacroProtozoa21_FD_119630 | JGI IMG/M metagenome (GOLD analysis project Ga0181612, IMG submission 119630) | Hoatzin crop microbial communities from Cojedes, Venezuel. Combined Assembly of Gp0051906, Gp0051904, Gp0051908
AGTACTGGCCTCAACAAAGATCACGTTATCATCGGACGAAGAGCGAGACCTGCCATGACCGTGAGGCCCGCGCCCGCCGGCCACCATTAAGAAAAGAAAAATTATGTTCAAGAAAAGAATACCGGTGCGCATCGTCAAGCGCAACATGGCAAAAGGCAATGCCTATGCCAACAAGAAAGGCCGTCAGTTGATGCTCTGTATCATGGCTGTTGCGGTCGTGGTCTTCATCCTTCAGATGCTGACAGACCCCTCTTCCGTGTTGGGCGTCAGCGGTATGGGCGTCTCTCTTGCCTCCATGCTCACCATCGGAAGCATCGATGACGTCAGCGATCGCGACACCCACGGCAGCGCCATCTCGTACATCGTCTATCTGTATGCCATTGATCAGATTGACCGCGACACGGCCTTCCCCCAGCCGGACGAGGACCGCGTCGTTGCCGAGATTCCTCTGAAATCGGAGGAGGTAGGCCATTACTTCGAGGCGCATGATATACCTACGCTCGTCTCCACCACCGAGAAGGGTGACATCACTACATCGGGTGAAAACAACTTCGTGATCATCATGGGTGGCGACCGCAAGGCCATTCACAACTTCATTGAAGAGTACAGTGGCGGTAAGTTCATCATCGTCTACAAGCACATCAAGGACGACCAGTGGTATATCCTCGGTGAGCTTGAACGCCCGATGATTCTGTCCAATACGGAAACCAAGGACGACAAGGACGGCCGTTACACCACCTTTACCTTCAAGCGTTCTTCCGTCGACCTTCCGCTCCTGTATTCAGGCGATCCGACGGAAAAAAAAAGCTAACTGACGCCGATTCTTCGGACACGGAATCCGAGGAGGACACTGTGATGGAGACCGATGAGGAAGACGTCGCAGACGCCGGGGAGGCATCCTCTGAGGAAACCGTATCCGATGAGTCGGATGAATAAAACCGTTTGTTATGTATACAGTAAGAGAAAAAATCAAGGCACTGCGGGCTCTCAAGGGAGATGCCGCCAATGCCGCCGCCGACCTCGCGTTGCTTGAGAAGGTGGCACCGAAAAACGACTCCATTCCAAAATACCGCCGCAGCCCGGGCCGTCATCAGGAGGAAATCCTGTACGACCTGCTCGATTACTGTACGAAAGAAGAAATCACCGCCAACAGACCCGCTGTCAAGCAGTCTGTCGCCACCGCTACGGAGGCAAAGGGCACGACCGTGAAGAATGCCGGCGGCAAGAGCTCCTCCAAGAAGGCCGCAAAAAAAAAGTAATTCAGAAGGAGGAGGAATATCCCTCCATCCGGTGGGATGACCTTGCCGACCCTGACGTACAGACGGCCACGATTCTCTACAACGACCGCGTCAACACATGGCGCAGGATGAAGCAGCTCGACGAAAGTCTTGAGAAGAAACCTACGCCAAAGGATGTGGCCATGCTCGCCGAGGCGCGTATCAGGAATCTTCTGGCTTTCGACGAGCTGCAATCATATAATGACAAGGGACGTTTCCTCTTCCGTCATCCGCTTCTGAGACATCGCTCGGAACTGGAGATACTCCGCAGCCTTCTCAAACGCGATCCGGAGAAATTCCTGCAAAAGCACAAGAACGTAGCCGACAACATCAAACGCTACCGTTCCTACCTGAAACGGGAAGATCGCAAGAACCGCCGCGAGGAGGATAAGGCGGCCCTGGCGTCTTACAGGGAAAAGGAAAAACTCTTCCAGGAGGTTCTGGAAAACAACAAATAATGATATGGAAAAACAAATCGAAGTTTATAATCTGGGCGGACTGCCGGTGGCGCCCGTAGACTCTTTCCTCGAGCTTCAGGAGGATTTCAAGAGACCGGACCCGGAGAAAATAGCGAAGCTGCAGATGCTCATCCTCACGCGCGGTTTCAAATACTCATTCAAGGTATGGCGTGACGGGGACGGCCGTCTGTGGATTATTGACGCTCATCAGAGGAAAAAGGCACTGATGGGCCTGCGGAAATACGGCTATAAGATACCGCCCATTCCCTATGAGGAGATACAGGCGGCCGACAAACGGGAAGCCGTAGAGGAAATCGCCGCCTATAACTCGGAATTCGCACAGAAGAATCCTGACACCATACTCTTTGACAAATATAAGATAACGGCCGCCGACCTGAGTATTTTCAATCTCGGCTTTGAGGTGAATAAGACTGACTTTGCCGTCTCCACTGACCGCCTCTTCGGACAAGGCGATGGTGACGGTGTCCAGGTCAGGGAGGATGATGTGGACAATATCCCGGATGCCTCAGCCGGTGAGTCCTCCTTCGTCAAGACAGGTGACATATGGCTGCTGGGTGACAACCGCCTCATGTGCGGAGACAGCCGTAGCATGCAGGACGTCCGCCTTCTCATGGACGGCAGACAGGCCGACCTGATACTCACCGACCCGCCTTACAATGTCAGTTATGAGGGCGGCGGCACGGACAAACTGAAGATACAGAACGACTCCATGGAGGAAGATCTCTTCTATCGTTTCCTTCATACGGCGTTTGAGGTGATGTACGGGGTGCTGAAAGACGGCGGCTCCTTCTATGTGTTCCATGCCGACAGTGAGGGAGAACGGTTCCGCCGGGCACTGCGCGAGTGCGGCTTTAAAATCGCACAATGCTGCGTCTGGGTGAAGGATACGCTCGTCATGGGACGACAGGACTATCAGTGGCAACACGAGCCGTGTCTGTACGGATGGAAGCCGACGGCCTCACACTTCTGGAACGCCGACAGGCGCCAGACCACCGTATGGCGCTTCGACCGCCCGAAGTCAAGTAAGATACATCCGACGATGAAACCTGTTGCGCTCATGGCATATCCCATTTGCAACTCCACACGGCGCGGTGCCGTCGTTGCTGACTTCTTCTCCGGCTCCGGCTCCACGCTTATGGCGTGCCAGCAGACGGATCGCACGGCCCGGGCCATGGAGATATCACCGCAATACGTGGCGGTGACGGTGCAGCGCTTCCGTGCGATGTTCCCGCAGCTTCCCGTCACCCTGTTGCGTAACGGAGAACTGCTCGATGCTGACCGGACAAAAATGATTATCGATGGACAATCTGACGAATGAATACATCCAGCAGGTGCGCACGTTCGGCGCCCTGGATTATACGCCTGAGCGCATATGCCGTCTGCTCGGTCTGTCAAAGCATCAGAGCCAGGCGCTCCAGTACCGGATGGCTACGCCGGGCGATGTATATCATGATGCTTACCTGCAGGGGCGCGCGCTGGGCGATTATAACGTTGACGCCGAACTGGCCAAGGGCGCTGAGAACGGTGACAAGGACGCCATCGAACTGCTGGCGGCCCGTAAACTGGAACGCCAAGAACTTGACATCAGACAAAAACTGTTTGGCATATGATGAAAAGCAATCTTGAGAAACTCGACCAGATACACCCGGATTTGATAACGACATTCCTGGCCACTGGCAAGTGTGATGACATACCGCCTGAGACACGCCTGTTCATCCAGCAGATAGGGTGGGCGGCAGAAGTGTATGAATATGAGCGTAACATCACACGGGCGGCCAAGAAACTGCGTCTGCGCATCAGCGCGGAACAGCACATCGCCGTTGATGAGCGTACCTGCATGGCGCGCATCTACCAGGCCATCAATTACTTCAACGTCGACTGCAACGTGCCCATCAAGGTATGGGAATCCAATTTCGCCAACAAGTATGAGGATCTGGCGAAACTGTGTGCCGTCCGACGTGACTATAAAGGCATGAAAGCATGTTATGACGCTGCCCTGGAATGCCGTCGGCGCTCGTCGGAAATAGCGGAGGCCGACCGAGACCTGGGCGTGGTGTTCATCATATCGCCGGAACTCACGCCGGAGGAGCTCGGGTTTCAGAAGAAGAATCTCAAGGAAATTGCCGCCAAGCACAACAAGGGCTTTTATCTCTCGCTCATCGATTCACTGCCTATCGAACAGACGGAGAAGAAGCGCCTGCTGCGTGACGCTGACATCGAAGAGGCGGAAGTATTGGAGGAATTGGAAAATGACTGATATTGACACGCAATTCTCGGATTTCGAGCACTACTACATGAACCAGGTGCAAATCATCGCCTCGGTCATCGACCCCAATATGCTGTATGCCGAATGGGGGCGCGCTACCGGCAAGACGGAGGGCGTGATGGGACCGCGCATCATCCGTGTGTGCAATGACATGCCCGGCGAGCTTTCTTTCCTGGTCCACAAGACCTACGTGGCCCTGATGACCAACGTATGGCCCAACATCCAGGCCTACTTCTCCCGGCCGGTGATGGTCGGCGGCCGCCAACGGCCCATGCTGGAATACGGCATCGACTATGTCGTGGGCGAGTCGCGCCTGCCGTCGCACTTCCGTCGGCCGCGCTATCCCATCTCCTACGCCAAGCACAGCGTGGTGTTCCGCAACGGCGCACACCTGCAACTCGTCTCCAGCGATCAGCCTGAGAGCGTCGCCGGCCGTAATGCCGTGCACGCATTCATCGAGGAGATGAAGCACAACACGGGTGAGAAGCTCAAGTCACGCCTGTTCCCCTCACTGCGCGGCGGCAGCGCACAGATACGCCGGTCGCCATATTATGAGGGCGTGACGGGCGTCAGCGATACGGCCCGCGTCGACCTGGGCGAGGACGACTGGTTCGAGGACTATGAGAAGAACATGAACAAGACGCTCGTCGATGAGATAGCCACCGTGTCACTGGCGCTCAACAAGTCCGTCTACCGTACCTATGCGCTGCAGAAGGAGCTGCGTGAGACGAAGAATCCCGTCACGATGGAGAAGATACGCATCGAGACGGAACGCCTCCACCATTTCATCGCCATGTGGCGGCCTCGGCTGGCCGACATGCGCCGCAATGCCACACTGTACCTGCGCGCGTCATCTTTCGCCAATAAGGACATCCTCGGGCCTAAATTCTTCAAGACGCAGCTCGAGACGCTCGACATGGACGAGTTCCTTACGTCCATCTGCTCGGTGCGCCACAAGGAAGTGCTCAATAAGTTCTTCGCCGCCTATGACCGCGAACGCCATCAGTTCAAGGACAGTTACATCTATGATGAGATCATGCGGCACAACCTGAAAGAAAAGTTCCTGCTGACGGCGCGTTTCCTCCGTCACTACGACAGGCGCGAACCGCTGTACGTGGGATATGACCCCGGCAACTTCTCGTCGCTCGTCGTGGCACAGAAGAAAGAGGCCGGCCGCCGCCTGGATACCATCAAGGAGTTTTGGGCCTACTTCCCGGACACGCAGGAGTATCTCGCCCAGCAGTTCTATCAGTTCTTCGGCGCCGATGCCGTCAACAAGGTCGTGCACCTGTATCCGGACCGCGCTGGCAACAAACCGCGCGAGGACCTGGAACAAATCACCACGGACAGCCGGGCAATGAAGGCGGCGCTCGAAAAGTACGGTTTCACCGTGATTTTGTACAATGAGGGCGCGCCGACCATCTATCACTGGCAACAGTTCAAACTGCTGCTTCTGCTCTTTTCCGAACGTCATCCGCTATTGCCGAAGGTGCGCATCGACGAGAACGAGTGTCCGAACCTGTGCAGCGCCATCCTGGTCTCCCCTCTGAAAAAGACCAACGGGAAGATTGAACTGGACAAATCAAGTGAGAGAAAAGAACCTCTCAAACGGCAGGCAGGACTCACCACGCAACTTCCGTCGGCCTTCATATATCTTTTGTATGGTCTGTATGGCGACCTGGTGAAAAAAGAACTTTCAACGTTCCCGGACGACCTGCCGGAAAATTATTCCGTCTGACGGAAAATTTTACAAAATCATATAAAAACAGGACTGTTTTACATGGAAAGAAACGGCAAGCGCCTGACATTCAGTCGCTTCCGTCGGGGAAATGGAGAAGTAAAAATTTCGGACGATGAAAGCGCCCACGCACCGCTGATTTTTCGGCCTGAGGTGCAAGGGCCCCGACGTCGGGAAATATGACAGGATTTCCTTCCTGGAGGCTCCCCGGCAGTCCTTTGTCAATATATAATAATGTAATAACTTCGCAACAAATGAATGATACGCTTGAGATAGACGGCCTGACGGCCCTTCAAATGGCCCGTGAGATAAGCAAGTTGCCGGACGGCTGCTTCACGGTGGCGTTCTATCCCTACTCGCGCGCCCGGCAGGAAGCCGGTGCCACGCTCGTGGTCAGGCACGGCTGCAAGTACCGCAGCCAGTTGCCGAAAGAGCGGTTCGCCGTGGATGCTGAGAATTACTTTCTCTTCACCGACAGCGCCGGCGAGCCGAAGATGTGTTACAGAATTCTCATCCGTTACATGGGCTTCCCGCAAGACGGATTCAAACTGCATAAAATCAATTGGTATGAATGATAGAATCGAGATGGTCGGCAATGCCGGCTGCTATGTCAACGACGGCGATGTCATCTCCTTCCAGATAGGAGAAGGCAATCAGGTCATGGAGGCGGCCTCGATGGCGCTGCCCTCCGGTGCCATTGCGATGACGCACGAGCATCAGTGGCTGGGCATGCAGGGATACAACGTGTGCATGCGCGGCCGTGAGAACAACCTGTGCGAGGAGGTGACGCAGGAGATTAAGCAGAACAGGCTCCTGCCGCGCCTGTACTCCAAGGAGATTAAGATGCTCTACGGTCATGGTCCGGCCTGTTACATCCAGGGTATAGAGGACGGTAAGCTGCGCCGTCGCTATGTCACGGTACCCCAGGTGGAGCAGTGGCTCGAGTCGTGGGAGGACTACGGTCTGCCTTCTGTACAGGAATTCTGCAAGGCCAACATCAAGAACTACTATTACTTCGGCGACTTCTTCTGCAAGTGGCGCTTCTCGCGCGGCAAGATTGCGGGCGTGGGTATGCCCGTGGCCGGTCTGGAAAGTCTGGAGAACAAGAACTGTCTGCTGGCTACCGACCGTCAGGACGTGGCCAACGCACTCATCTCCTATTCCGACTTCCGGTATGTCATGCTCGGCCGCTGGGCCTACGGCGTAGGATCTTTCAAAGTGTATCCGAAGTTCTCCATCCGCGACGTCGACACCTATATGTCTGCCGCCATCTCCCACCACAGGGACAAGTCGGTGGATGAGTTCTACGGCGTCAACGAGACGCACCAGGGCGCACGCCCCTATATCCAGGGCAGCAACAAGACGGCGCATTACATCAACTCGTTTCTGAAGAATTCTCTGGCCGCCAAGATCCACATCATCATCCCCAATGCCTGGGTGGAGTCCAAACGCAATCAAATCATGCGTCTGTGTGACGAGAACAAGAAGCGCTCGGCCAAGGGCCAGCAGCTCATCAAGTACAACGGCATCGACATCGGTACGGAACTCAAGGAGTCGTCCGTCATCGAGTACATCCGCTACGAACTGCGCAAGTTCGGCAAGTACCTCTCCGGTGAGGACAATCAAGGCAAGGCATACTCCACCTTCTCCTTCACCGACTCCGCCGGTCATGAACAGGCCTGGAAGATAGAGAGCATCGACCTGAAATACAAGGAATACATCGAGGCGCTCATCACCTACGACAAGCGCACGGAACAGGCGCTGCTCTCCAGCGTCGGCCTGGACGCCGACATCAGTGCGGTGGACCGCGAGGGCGTCATCAGCAAGTCAGGTTCCAACGCCTACTATAACTACCTTATATATATAATGTCACTGACACCGGAGGACGAGATATGCGCCGAGCCCCTGAATCAGGCGCTGCGCGTGAACTTCCCTTCGCTCTACAAGGAGGGGCTGCGCATCGGTTACTATCGTGAGGTCCCGCAGCGCCAGGAAGACGTTTCACCATCAGAAAGACTTAATCAGCAACAGTCATGAACATACTCGAAGAACTATTCGGCAACCTCGCGACCTTCTCGGAGTACGTCTCCGGTGTGGACACCAGCAACAGCCTGGATGACCTCAAGGCTCCGGCCAGGACGGCCCGCAAGCGTATCGAAAGCGTCATCACGGCGAAAGTGTTTACCGCCATCCTCTCATCCGAAGATGAAGACCTGCTCGACGCCCTGCGCATGGCCATGGCCAATATGACGCTGAGCGTACAACTCGTCTTCGACGTCATCAACCGGCGGAAGTCGGATATCGACGTCTATAAGTACGAACTGGAGGGCATGAAGCGATCCTATATGGAGAATTACTACAACGCCATGGACTCGCTTGTCCAGCAGCTCATGTGCGCCGAGACGGAAGACGATGACACCATCTCGCCGGCCGCCCTGTGGAAAAAAGCCCGTTACTGCACCGTACTATCCCAATGCCAGATCCAGACGGCCGACGAGTTTGACACCATCTATCCCATCGACCTGTCCTACCTCTTCTTCTTCCGCATCGTGCCCCTGCAGAAGGAGTGCCTTGACGAACGTCTGGGTGCCTATTTCTCCAAGACCGAGGATGAGCAGATCGTGGGCATGCTCAAACTGGCACTGGCCAAGAAGACCATCGCTAAGGCGCTGCGCCGCTTCGATATCCTGGAATTCCCGCCCGTCATCCGTAATCTCTTCGACGACAATACGGCATCGCGGTCGGGCAAGGACGAGCATGACGCCATGACCGACCTGGCAGACCGTCTGGAAGGTGAGGCGGACGACCTAACGGATTCCGTCGACCTCATGCTGACCGACGAGAGCATGGCGGACATCAGCTCGTATAGCGCATACAACAAGGATGATGACGTAATCGTGATGGCACCATGACAGACATCCGACTTATCGTAAACGGCAAACCTGTCACGGTGCCCAACAGATGGAGCGCGCTGTCGCCGGATGAATATCTCCGGACGGTCCGGCTGCTGGTGCGCTTCTCCGATGGCTCCCTCTCCGCCGGAGAGGTGCGCCTTCTGCTGCTCTGTGACCTCATGGGCGTCAATGCCATGCGGCTGCGTGACGAGACGGCCATCGCCAACCTGCTGAGCGTGTCTGAACGGCTCACGTTCCTCTTTCGCATCGTCTATTCGGATGATGACGCCGCCCTGGAAGACCTTACGCCGGAGGAACGCGCAGAGGCGCGCCGCACGGACCCCTTCCGCCTGACATTCCCGGCGGCCAAGAAACTGCAGTCCCTGGATTATCGGTACGTACCGGACATCTGCTGGTGCAAACAGATGCTTCCCCACCTGGACGGCGTAGACGCTCCCGGCTACCGTGTGGACACCACCTACGGCACGCTCACCTGTTCCCTGACGGCCCTGCAATACATCGAGGCTCGCGACCTTATCGGCCAGAGCAGCGACACCCTGCCCCTGCTGGCGTCCATACTCTATTTCCAGGGGCCCTACGACTCGGATAAGGCACACCGGCGCGCCGAGCATTTCCGGCACCTGCCGGAGACGACGCTGGCAGCCGTGTCGCTCAACTTCCAGGCCCTGAATAATTTTCTCTACACGCGCACGCCCTTCAGCCTGCTCACGAAGTTTGCACCGCGACCGGACCGTCCCATCACCACCGATGCCGCCGACGCACTCTATGACCTGTGCTCAGACGGACTCGGCAACGCCGAACAGGTGGAGAGGATGAACGTACTCACCTACCTGCGCATCCTCCGGAAGAAGACCATCGATGCGGTACGCAACATGCGGGGCATGGATATGGACGTGGCCAAGATATCCACCGAGACGGGACTGCCCATCTCGGTCATCAATGAAATTATATGATATGATAAAAGATCTGTTCCTGTATTTCGCCAAGTATCCGGCCAAGAGCGGTGTGAAGGCCATCGCCACCATGGGCAAGAGCTCCTTCTCGGAATATGCCGAGATGCTCGACGCCCTCAATGAGCTGCCGGAGGAATCCGTCGTGCCGGAGATAGACAACTACGTCTATGCTCAGACATTCGAGGACATCCAGCAGCGCATCGACCGAATCTCCGGCTCTTTCCTCTTCGTCGACTACGGAGAATTCAACCTCATGGGCGACGGCCGCCGGTCGTTCCAATGCACGCAACGCCTGGCCGTCACCGTGGCCATGAAACTGCCCGACCGCAGTGATATGATGGAACGTCTCATCGCCAGCGATCGCACCCTGGCGTCGCTTGTCAAGGTCCATGCGCGGATGATAGCCGATGCCGACCGAGGGCTCCTGGAATGGATTGACAGGGACAACCTGGATGAAGCGGAACTTGTGCCTTTCGTGGCCGCGGAACTGCACAGCTACGGCTGGACGCTGCTGCTGAACGCGTCGGCGCCCGACAGTCTCGGCACGCACGCCCTGGCGCGGTCCTTTGCCAAAGACGGGGAATGAGGTATTTTTGCATGGAGATTTAAAGGGTTATGTGGAATATTCTGACAATGGAGCAAATCAGACTTATCGTGGTGTCAGCGGGTGCTTCCCTGATGGCGTCCATCGCGCCCACCCACGGCTTCGTGGTAGGTCTGCTGCTCTGTTGGACTTTCAATGTGTGGGCAGGCGCCCGCGCCGACGGCGTGGCCGTATTCGCCTGTCGCCATTTCTCGTGGAGCAAGTTCAAGACGGCGCTATGGGAACTGTTGCTTTTCATTGCCATCATCTGGCTCATCCATTCCGTGGTGTGGTTCTCAGATGACCGGGAACCTGCGGGATATGCGGCGAAGTGGCTCTCTTACGTCTTCGACTATCACTATGTGAGCAACGCCTTCAAGAACCTGGTCAAGACCTATCCCAAGAACAAGGGACTGTGGATGGTGTATCTCGTCATTCGTCTGGAATTCCACCGGCTCATCCCGTCGCATATCAGCGAGGCCATCAAGCAATACGAGGAACGTCAGACATCAGAAAAGGAAAAACAAGATAATGGTAATACTCATTGACAACGGACATGGCGCGGACACCGCCGGCAAGCGATCGCCCGACGGCCGTCTGCTTGAATACCGCTACTGCCGGGAGATAGCGGCAGAGGTCACGGCGCGGCTCATCCGCTTCGGCTACGACGCCAGGCGCATCGTAGAGGAGGACGAGGACATCCCGCTCAAGGAGCGCTGCCGTCGCGTCAACGACGTGTGCTCCTCCGAGGGCAAGTCGCACGTGCTGCTCGTCTCCATCCACTGCAACGCCTCAGGCAACGGTCAATGGATGACGGCACGCGGCTGGTCGGCATACACGTCGGTAGGGCAGAGCGCCGGCGACAAACTGGCCGACTGCCTCTATGAAGCCGCCCGGCTCCATCTCGACGGCTATAAGATACGCACCGACTACAGTGACGGCGACGCCGACTTTGAAGCCGGATTCTACATACTCAAACACACACGCTGCGCCGCAACGCTGACGGAGAATTTCTTTATGGACAACAAGGAAGACGTGGCGCTGCTGCTCTCCGACATCGGCCGTGAGCTCATCATCCGCACTCATGTCAGCGGCATCATCAAATATATATCCAGATACGGAAAATGATGAAGAAAGTCGCCATCTATGCCGCTGCCGTCGCCGTCTGTGCGCTGATGAGTAGCATAATCGTCCGCCAGCACCGGGAACTCGGCCGCCTGGAAAAGAACCAGTCCGTCCTGCTGCACAACGGCACGGTCGAGATCAAGGAGACGGCCGCCGGGCGCAGCGCCGTCTCCGCGGAAGCGCTCACGCTGCGCCTCTCGGAGATGCAGCGCAGCAACGACTCCCTGCTTACCGTGGCCAAGATACTCGGCATCAAGAACCGCCGGCTCATGGAAGCGGCACGCACGGCCTCCGTCACGCGCACTGTCGTCAATACCGTGGTGCGTGACAGCGTCATCACCAGGGAGGGACGCACGGACACACTGCCCTGCATCACCTACAGCGACCCCTGGGTGGACTTCTCCGGATGTATACGCGGCGACACGTTCACCGGCGACATCACCGGCCGCGACACACTCGCCTTCCTGGTGCACCGCGTGCCCAAGCGCTTCCTGTTCTTCCGCTTCGGCTGTAAGGCCGTCCGTCTGGATGTCGCCAGCAGCAACATCCACACACGTCTGACTTACTCCAAATATATACGGTTAGTTCAATAGGTTTAGTTTTAAGATTTTAGACAACAAGTGAAATTTATCCAGGGACCGCCGCAGTGATGCGCCGGTCTTTTTTGTTTGGAATGTTAAATAATAGTAATATAAATACTTTTTTCGCTTGATTCGTTTTGTATTTGTAGTAAAATTACTATCTTTGCAACGTTGAACAACAAAACAGCGATCTATGAAAGTAGTAAAAGTAAGTAAAATCCTTCGGGATTTGAAAAAAGCAGGATGGACGTTGGTTGACCAGCGAGGAAGTCACAGACAGTTTAAGCATCCCGACAAAAAAGGGAAGGTGACTGTCAACGGTAAGGAAAGTGATGACATCTGGGGCCCTTTACTGAAAAGTATCGAACAACAGTCCGGGTTGGAGTTTTAACTCCAACCTCCCCTTCGGGGGGAAACTACTGACTTTATCGCGTTTATGTTTGACAAGGTGGTAAGATTGCCACCTTTGAATAAAGACATCTTAAACAATTAAAATATGACAAACGTTATTGTTAATACGGCACTTACGCAAACCGGTTATTGCTGTTCCTGCGACTTGCTGCCCGGTTGGATTTGTTCCGGAACCGATGATTTTGACGCTTTCAAGAAGTATGTTCAGGAGAGCATCGACTTCTATATCGACTGTGCCAAGAAGGACGGGGATAAATATCCTGCCGTTTTTGACGGGGATTATGATATCGTCTACAAATTTGACGTGCAGTCTCTCTTGGAATATTATCGCGGTATTTTCTCCTTCTCTGCCTTGCAGACCATTACGGGAATCAATCAAAGGCAGCTGTGTCATTATGCTTCCGGTCTGAGTAAACCCCGGCCCGCCCAAAGGGAGAAAATCGCCACCGGTCTTCATAAATTGGCGCAAGAATTACTTACGGTCACTGTTTAAAGTTCAACAACACGGCATGACCGGCCGGCCCCGGCGCCAAAAGCGTCGGGGATTTTTAATCAAACCCTGAAATTAAAAATTTCCCCCGGAAAATTTGGTAGTCTCAGATAATCACCCTATCTTTGCCCCTGGATAAAAGAAGATGTGTATCATCCCGCAGGGGCAAGCGGTGAATTGCCCGGCAGACATGCAAGGGCTTTTTTCATGCCCTTACTATATCCTTACGGCGGTTGCCATTCCGTGAATTCTAAGCCCTCGGGGTGAAGTCTTCTTTTATCCAGCGGGATGCGCAGCCGCTTTTCTGTGCCCCGCGCCGGCGGTATCCGGCAATGGATAAAAGAAGCAATATGCAAGCAAGAATTCAGTGCGCAGGTCTCAGCGCGCGTCGGCCGTCAAGGAACGGTGCGGCGCAAAGAGCAAAAAAGAGTGTGAAAAATTTGGCGGTTTCAAAGAATCACCGTATCTTTGCCATCGCGAACAATGATGATTCTCTTTCATCCCGTCGGGCAGCGGTTACATGCCCAGCAGTCATGCGAGGGCTTTTTTCATGCCCTCAAAATACGCATAGGCGGTTGCCATTCCGTAACATTACGAGCCCTCGGGGTGAAGTCATTGTTGTTCGCAGCGGGATGCGCAGCCGCTTTTCTGTGCTCCGCACCGTCGGTTCCGGCAACGCGAACAACAATGCAACTATGACAACAGTTTCAGTGCGCAGGTCTCAGCGCGCGTCGGCCTTCAAGGAATGGCTCGGCGCAAAGAGCGAGTTTTTCTCCCTCCTGATGGAGGTAAGTGTATCACGCCTGACGGTCATCAGGGTCCACCTGATACTCGTCTCTCTCATGCTCGGCGCCTTCACGGCGACCGTGTCTTTTGCCGGCGCCGCCCTTTTCGGTATCTTTGCGGCCATGCAGACCAGTCATCTTAACATCAACGGGAAAGGAGGTATGAAATGAGAACGATCAGAATCTCCAGCAGTCAGGCCGACACCCTGACCTACTATGCCACCGGCGGTTTCCGCAATGCGGCTGATGAGATCTCCGACGTCATCGCCATGCTTATCGACGATGCCCAGGAGAAACCGGCCGACGAGCTCCCCGAGGTGTTCCGCCTGGTGAGCGCCATGTACTACCGCGAGCGCGACTTCCGCGAGCTGGACCTCGCCATGGCGGAAGACATGGCGTCCTCTACCCCCTATGACGACGAATCCGATGACTTAAACCTGCCCGACGATGAGACGCAAGAATAACCAGAACCAGCAGGCGTGCGCTCCCCGGAAAGAGGAGGCACCCGACATGAGCGAGTTCATCCGGGCCATCGGCAAGAACTACCGTCCGGCACTCTCTCCGCAGGACACCACCCACTGGTTCACCACGCGGGAGGTGCTGACGGCCGTCAGGGAGATATCGCCCGGCATCAGAATCAGCGAGGCGGACGTCTTCGGCGCCCTCCGCGACGCCGGCTACGAATTCTGCTGCCGGCCGGGCTCCCAGGGGCTTGTCTTCAGATGGATGTTCAAATCCATATCATAAAATGTTTTTCAGAGAACTCGATTAATTGTTTAGGTCAGGGCGTCCTATCCGTGAGGACGGGGCGCCTTTTTTTCAGAATTCTCTTGGAGGATAAGAATAAAAACCTTATATTTGCAAACGCATGGTAACTGAAAGCCTTATCAAGAAGAAGTTTGTTCACGACACCCTGCAGGAGGGTATCCGGAAGATCTACGCCACGCAGGAAAGCGTGGTGAGGAACAATTACGAGATACGCACTGGACATCTGCTGCAGTCGCTCTCCACTCACAGCTTCGAGACGCGCATCGGCTCAGAGTCGGAGACCGTCATCGTCAGCATCCTGCCCTACCTCCGCTTTCTCGACATGCAATACCGGCTGCGCAACGACCGCATCGCGAAGTTCAAGCGGCGCAACCAGGCTCTCTACAACCGTGTGGTCTGGGGCGTTCTCTTCCATGAGACGTTCCCGACGCTCAGATACGGATTCAATGATGAAATCAGACGCACCTTGCGCGAGCGTCTGCAAAACGCTTTTGACAGACATAAATAATTCGGATATGTATACCATTTTTTGCCTTGTTGTCGGATATTTGATTAAACCGCGAAGATTAAGAGACTTTAGTTCCATATCTTTATTCTTAGCGGTCAGTATAGTGTTTTCTCCTATAAGTGCCTTTTTAATTTACTACTGGTGGGGAGAATACGATTTCTAAATACTGTCCTTTCTCAATGTATAATCTGTTATTATCTTTGCCGTAATAACAGTTTTTTTTATTATGGCAAGACATCTTACCGAAGACGAGATTAGGTATACCGTGGATTTGGAATCTGCCAATGCGCAGAAGAAAATCCAGGCTCTTGAGACATCCCTCAAAGGATATGAGAAGGAGTCGGCGAAATACATGAATCAGCTGCAGAAACTTGAACTGGCGAACAAAAAAGACACCAAGGTCTATCAAGAGAAAAAGAAAACTTACGACGACCTTCAAAAGAAGATACGGTCTCTGAAGAAAGACATTGCAGATGAAACTGCAAAAGTCAATCTGAACGCCAAAACGATGACGCAACTTCGCAAGGAAGCCAAGTTACTACAACGCCAGTTAGACAACACGTCCAAAGCGCTGAATCCTGAGCTGTATGCCAAATTGCAAACACAAATATCTCAAGTCACTGAGCGAATGGCGGATTTAAGAAGAGATACTATTTCCGTCAAGGAAACACTAATGTCCGACCAGGCTTTTGGAACCCTGGCAGGAAATTTTTTCTTTAAGTTGGCGGAAACCATAGGACATTCTCTTGGAAGTTTTAAAGAACTGGTAGATGGGAGTATTGAACTCGCAAAAACTTCGGACGGTGTGAAGAAGGCTTTCCGCGACCTGGACAGTCCTGGGTTGTTGGACAATCTTCGGAAATCGACGAAAGGCACCGTATCGGATTTCGAGTTGATGAAGGCGGCCGTACAGGCCAAGGACTTCCGCATTCCTCTGGAGGACTTGGGCAAACTGCTCTCCTTTGCCCAGCTCAAGGCCCAGCAGACGGGTATGTCCGTCGACTATATGACCAATTCCATCGTAACAGGTCTCGGCCGTAAATCGGTGATGATTCTTGACAATCTCGGAATCTCAGCGGCAGAAATCAAAGAGAACATGGCCAAGACCGGTGACTTCGCCGCCGCCGTGGCGCAAATCGTGGACGGCCAGTTGGCTGCTGCGGGAGAGACGTACATCTCCGCGGCTGACAAGGCCATGCAGAGGACGACGGAGCTGAAGAATGCCCAAGACGCTCTGGGAGAAGAACTGCTCCCGGTGGCTGAAGAGATGGAAGAGGCGTTCGGAACAATACAAGTCAGCATGTTGAAGTCCATTCAATATCTGGTCAAACACCGCGACATAGTGAAACTGGCAACGATCGCCATTGCCGGTCTGTCGGTGACGACTTTAATTGCGAACAATTCCATCGTGGCTTACCTGACCAGCTCCAAGGCGGCGTCAATTGTCACATCGATATGGTCCACTACGGTAAAAACATTTCAGGGTACCATGGCTCTTTGTTCCCTGGGCATCGCCAAACTCACTGGAAACACCCAGAAGGCGACGGCGGCAATGAATGCCTTTAAGGCGGCAGGCAAAGCCAATGTGTTCGGCGCGTTCATCACCCTTCTTACGATTGCGGCATCAGCCTTGGCAATACTGAAAAACAGGACATCAGCAGCGGCGCAGGCTCAAAAGGCGTTAAACGACATAAAGGAAAAAGCGGTTGAGAAATACACCGAGGAAAAGGGACGCATAGACAATCTTATTGCGACCCTTGACAGTAGCACCACCAGTCTCAGCGCCAAGAAAAAGGCCATAGAGGAACTCAACAGTATTATCCCCGGATATAATGCCCGTCTGGATGAGACTACAGGAAAATATGTCGCCAACAAAAAAGCGCTGGATTCGTATCTTGCATCGCTGGCAAAGAAATACGAATTGGAAGGAGCGCGTGAAATGCTGGCAGACCTGGGCAAGGATATTGCCAGAGCGACCATAGAACTTGACAAGGCGGAGAAAGTAGCCAAGGAGACTAAACAGAGAAACGAAGCCTCGGCTAATGCCGGTTGGTATGGAACGTCCGGAACTATGTATACTAAATCCGCAGAAACCCTTTATAACGATCGTTCGGTAAAGAAAGCGGAGAAGAACCTCTCAAGATTGAAATCGCAGAGAGACACCATCCTTGGGAAATATGGATCATCGTTATATTCATCCGAGAGTAAACAGGAAAAGAAGGATGAGCCGAAAATAGAGGAGCCGAAGAAGAAAAAGACCGGTTCCAGCAAGACTGATACCGTCGGCGCTGAGCAGAAAAAGGCCTTTGAGGCGGAGCGCAAGGAGGCCCTTGCCAATCAGGAGAAACTGTATGCGGAGAGCATGGAGTTGCTTAAGCGTTCGCTTGTCGAAAGGAAACTCACGCAAGAGCAGTACGACTCCCAGATGTCCGCCCTCGACATCGCCAACGCCGATGCCGTCTTGAGAATAGAGAAGACCTACACCGAGAAATCCGCCCTCCTGGTTATCAAGAGCGGAGAGGACAAGAAGGCTGTCATCGCCGCCCAGCAGGCCAATGAGGAGAAAGCCCGTCAGACCTTCGAGGCGAAATCTCTCGAAGGAGCCAAGCTCTATTATGCGGCCATGGACAAACTCTCTGACGAGGGCATGACGGAGAGGGAAAAAGAATCCCAGGAATACGAACTGCGTCTGGCTGCGCTGCAGGGATATTACGAGACGGCTCTGCAGTATGCCCGGGCGCACGGTGAAGATGAGGTGACGGTGGCTGACGCCTACATGAAAGCCCGCGCCAAGATTGTTGACGACCACGAGAAAGCGCAACTGAACAAGCAGAAGGCCATGCACAAGCAGTTGGGACTTTCCACCATTGAGGAGGACTTGCAGGATACTCTGGCGGAACTCGACGCGCAGCACTCCACGGGAGAGGTGTCGGAGAAGGATTACGAACAGCGCAAGCTCAACATCGTGAAAGAGTTTGAGGATAAGAAACTGCAGGTGCGGCAGCAGTACGGCCTTGTGCGAAGTGCGGAGCTCTATCAGCAGCAACTCGACCAGCTCAAACAGGCGCTCGACCAGGGCATGCTCACGCAAGAGCAGTATGAGGATGCCCTCCAGAACATGAAGAAGGACAAATGGAAAGAGACCTTCGACTACTACAACAATCTCTTCGGCAATGCCGTAACGGCGCTGATGGACGCCGAGATGGCCAATGTGGACGCCAAGTACGACGCGGAGATAGAAGCGGCCGAAGGCAACAGCGAGAAGGTCGAGGAGCTGGAGACGAAGAAGGCGAACGAGAAACTTAAAATCGAGAAGAAATACGCCGATGTCAATTTTGCCGTCAAGGCTTCCCAGATTGTGGCCGACACGGCTACGTCCATCATGAAGGCATACGCCGACCTGGGACCTGTCGCCGGTACCGTGGCCGCCGTCCTGATGGGCGTCACCGGCGCTGCCCAACTGGCTGCCGCCAATGCGGAGCGTCAGAAGGTGAAGCGGATGTCGCTCAGCGGATCCAGTTCGTCCACTGCGACGTCCGGAGCGCGCGTGGCCACCGGTCTTGCCGACGGCGGATATGTCGACGTGGAGCGCGAACAGGACGGCCGTCAGTTCCATGCCGCCTTCGATCCGGACAAAAGAGGCTATATAGACCGTCCCACGGTCATTGTCGGAGAGGGTGCCGCGGGTCAGTCCAAGGAATGGGTAGCCAGCAATGCAGCGCTGTCCAATCCGACGGTGGCACCGCTCATCGATATCATCGACCGGGCGCAGCGGGTGGGAGAGGTTCGCACGCTCGACATGCGGAAGTACCTGCTGCAGATGCAGAAAGGTCTTGCGGCAGGAGGTACGGTCAGCGGCGGCAGCGTAAGCGCAGTGCCGATGCCGGCCGGCGACAGCGCCGTCACGAAACGGCTTGTCGACGTACTGCAGAGAATCGAGGAGAACGGTATCCCCGCCATCGTCGGCATCGACGAGTTCGACGCCCGCCAGCAGTTGCGCAACCAATCACGTAAAATCGGAAGCAAATGATTATCAAGAATCTTAAGAAAGACGCCAATTACCAGTTGCCCACGGAAGCGAAGATCGAAGTGGAGCGAACGAACCCGTTTTTCAATGAGTACGGGGAGCAGACCGTACCGCTCGACCTTCCCGCGTCTGACTACAACCGCCGCTTGTTGGGATTCCCGGACGTGTTCGGCCGCAAGGCGAAGATGGAACCGGTGGACGCGAGTATCCAGGACGGCGAGTATTTCGCACAGTGCCGGCAGTATATCCTGTCGGCGCAGCACAAGGGATCTATCTCCACGTCATTCTATATCAACGACGGCAGTTTTTACTCCCGCATCCAGAACGTGAAACTCAAGGATGTCTTCGCGGATGACGTCATCGAGTTTGAAGGCTCGACACTCGCCGACAAGGTGGAAGCCGGAATCGAGTTCTGCCGGGGCCTGCGCAGCGGCAGTGACGAGCGCTTTGCCATTTTTCCCGTGCTGGTGGACGACGACAGCGGCGTGGACACCGGCTTCTCCTATAAAATCATCAACGCCTACGGCAAGGAGAAGACCTTTGATGTGCCTTCGGAGAAGACCGACGGCAAAGAGGCCACGTTCACGGCCTTCGACCCGGACGACGATTCATCGGACAGCGACTTCTATAATGCGGTGCAGCGCGTGGAATATGTGGACACGCTGGCCATAACGCTGGAACCGGGATACTACATATCACCGTTTATCAGGGCCTGTTATGTGCTGCGACGGATCTTCGAGCATTTCGGATATACGATGGAGGATAATTTCTTTACCTCCACGGCGCCCTTCAAGGACATGGTGCTCATCAATACCGTCATAGACCCCCTGGTGAACGGCAAGTTGAAACTGGCCGACCTGCTTCCCGACATCACCGTGTCGGATTTCCTTTCCGTATTCCGTAAGAAGTTCTGTTGCGAGTTCACCTCCGACGAGGGTTCCCGCAAGGCCGGCATCATCTTTCTGCGTGAAGTGCTGGCCATGGCGCCCGTTGCCGACCTGACCGATTGCCTGGTGGCAGAGCCCACCATCTCGTACAAGTCAGAAAAGGATTTCATGCGGGCCGTCATCTCGTCGAAGAACGTCCTGTCGAGCGACGCAGAGAGCTCTTACGATGACATCAGCGCGCTCATGGCCGACAATCCGGGAGCCTATCACGACAAGTATACCGGCAGTTTCTATAAGGTGGGATTTTCCGGCAACTATAAGGTATATACTAAGGTGGCCGAGGCGTCGATGCCCTACTCTACCGGTGAGGACACGGAGGAGAGTAAGGTGGAGGTTCCCGACTGCATCCCGGAGTTCCGGACGCTGCTCTACAGCGGTACATACGACTCCGTCGATTTCGACTATACGATGGGGACATGGCTCTATGCCGGCACCTACACGACGCGCAACTCCACGATGCAGATCACCGGCGAGGACGAGAGCGAGACGACGGATTCATCGGAGGAGTTCCAGGCGATGCTGGCCTTCACGTATCTGTCGGGCAACAAACCGGCCGGGACCATCTCACCTTATGATCTGCAGAGTTCGGAGAAGACGAAACTGTGGGACTATGCGCTGTATTATTATGGCGAGGACGGCATTTTCGAGCGTTTCTACCGCGACTACGACACACTCATGCGCAACGCCATGCAGACCACGAAGATGAAGCTGCTGCTCTCGCAGTCGCAGAAGCAGAATCTTATCGCCTACGGCAAAGTGGTGGTGAGAGGTATAGCCTTCTTTATCAATAAACTGAAATTCTCGCTGGGCGGCAAGGACGAGCCGCTGGAGAGCGAGTTCATGACGGTATCCCTGGCCACGCCCGTCGTGGAAGCGCCTACGGTGACGCAGATGTGCCCTGTCATGACCACGGGCTACACGTGGGTGGGCAAGGTGGAGGAAGAGGAAACGACATATAAGGAATGGACCAACTCAGGGCTGGACAAGGAGCGTACCTTCAAGGTCGTCTACCCGCCTCTGCCTACGGCGGATCTGGAGGGTACCATCTACGGCAAGCAGACGTCGTATACGGAGAAGATGGTAAGACACGGATCGTTCTGGCGCCATGCGAAATATGCCTACACCAAGACCACCTGCTGGCTGGAATGCGTCAAGGGCGACACCGTCTGACGTGTCCTTTGCAAGGTAGTGACTATCCTATATATTTGCAGAAATCTTCTTGAACTTATTTTGCAATGAATATACTCACCAAACCGGATACCGTCAGCCTTCTTGGCAACATCAATCACTTCATCGTGTATGCCACGGAAGACGTATCGCTCGTGCTCACCGACACGGGCAGCGGAGAAGAGATAGTGGAACACACCTACACGCCCAGCAGCGAGAACCGTGTGGAGATAGATGTCAAGAGCGTCATCCAGCCTCTCCTATCATTCACGCTGCAGGACGCTTCGGAAGCCTACCGACAGAGTAACATCGTAAGAACGTTCAAGGCGACATTTACCACAGGTGAGGAAAGCGAGGAACATGAGTTTACCGTCATCCGCGCCGGAGTGGACAATTTCTCCGACACGGCCGAGAATTTCCTGGAGCAGAATTTCCTCACCTGGCAGCCCAACCTGAAACCGGTGACGTACTACACACCAGAGTTCCTGACCTATTATGCCGTACAGGATGCCGTCATCCAGTGTACGGTGTATAACGGTGAGGACAGTGAGACGGTTACGCTGGCGACCATCAGCGCCGGCGAGTGCTGGACGGTCCCCGTACAATACGGTCTCATCGCCGGGAAGGTGTCGCTTACACCTCAGTATTATGATGTCTGGGCACAAACGTCAGACGGAACCAGACTGACATACATCCAACGCTATTACGCCTCCGGCCGGAAGTCGGAAGAGGAGGAGTGGATTCTGTTCGAGAACTCTCTGGGCGGTATTGACACGTTCCGGAGTTACGGCAACAAGGAGGTGACGGCCGAGCACACGCACAACATCGCCGACATAGAGGACGAGTCGGAGGAGTACCGTGTGGACACGGAGCGTAAGCACAACAAGAACACCGGGTACCTCGATAAGCGTGAGCGTATCTGGCTGCTTGACTTCTTTCCCTCGCAGGGGAAATACATCTACACCAGTGCTGCCATCCGGCGGATTGTGGTCACCGAAAGCGATGTGACCTACAGTGCCAAGGAGCTGCCCTCATCCTATAACTTCACTTACCGTCTGGCCGACAAGCGGCCCTATCTGAATGTCGCGCGCACGGACCCGACGGCGGAGTCTCTCGACATCGATATCCCGGATGTAGGGGATTTTACATTAGCCCCGCGCTTGGTTGAGCTGGAGCACCTGCCACTGAGCAGCGGGGCGCTTCTCCCCATTCAGTCTCCCTACTCGGAGTCGTGGAACGTCACCACCGTGTCGGCGCTCATCTCCTATCTCATATCGAGACTGGAGGCCGACTATTCAGCAGGAGGCGGCGTGGGTCATAAACACGAGAACATGGCTCTGTTGAGCGCGTTGACATGGGTCAACGGCTACCTGCTCCATGACGGTGGAGCAGTAAAAGTGGCCTTTGCTGACGAAGCGAAGAAACTCTCCTCCGACTCTCCGGCATACGATACCTTCTTGCGTAAGGACAAGTCGGACAAGACGCCTTACGATCTGACTGTCGGCAAGCTGCTGAAAGCCGGCAGCCTGGCAGCAGGAAAGAAGGCAACCATCGACGAGGACGGTGTGGTGCATACACCGGCCGTCAACACCGACACTATTGATGCCTTCGGCGGTCAGCAGGACGCAGATGGTGATGACTATATTGCCGTCGCCGCCAAGGTACTGCTGAAGAAACTGATGACGGCATCGGCTGGTATTAAGACCGGAAGCGTGAAATCGCCCGACTGGCACAGTGAGCTCTCCGGATTCCTGCTGCAGAGCGTCGGCGGCGAGTCTTACCTGGAGGTTGACAAACTGCTGGTCCGCATGAAGGCCGTCTTCAATGAACTGGAAATCCGCAAGCTCTCCTATGTCGGCGGTAATCTCCTGCTCTCGCCGGCCGGAAGCGTCATCGAATACGTGGTGCCGCTGGACGCCGACGACAAGGTGACGACGGACGACAAGGCCGACCATTGGCGCTGCTATCTGCTCTCCGATGACGGCAGCACACAGACCGAGAACTACTGGAGGCCGGGCATGCTGGCCAAATGCCAGATGTTCAACGTTACCGCCAAGACGACGGAAGAGGCCAACATGCTGCTGTATCAGGGACTGCCCATCCTGGCCGGTGACGGACTGCTGTCGTTTGCGCAGAAGACGTCTACGGAGGGCGGCAACAAGTATTACTGGCGCACGGTGACGCAGGTATCCTCAGAGGACGTGGAGGTGGCGGCCGACGGCACCACCATCAACAAAGGCAGCAAATACTCCTGGATAGACATCTCCGTCACGCGCCGTCACCGGATATCCGACTGTCCGGCCAAGGGCGACCATATCGCCGCCTTCGGCATCGACAAGGAATACTCGCCGGAGATGGACGATTACTCCGGTGCCATCGAACTGGCAACGACAGGCAACAACGCGCCGTTTATCGCCGTCTTCCGCAACGTCATCATCGATTGGGTGGAGAGCGACGCCGATTATTCCGCCGAGGATTACGGCGGATACATCACGGACGTCATGCGACCGGTCTTTCTCTCGCCCAAACTCATCCGCATCGCGGCCGACGAGTTCTATTTTACGACCGACACCGGCGATACCCGCCGCGTCGTAGAGGATTGCGGCGAATGGAACAACGTGACGAAATATACCTATTATCAACGGGTATCCTACGGCGGCAGTCTCTGGCTCTGTCTTGCCCAGAGTGACACGGGTACCGTACCGGGCACCGACGATGCTGTCTGGTTGCAACAGGTGGCCAAGGGTGATACCGGTGCGGCGGGTGCCGACGGTAAGGACGGTGCTGACGGCAAGGACGGAAAGGATGGTGCTGACGGCAAGGACGGCACATCAGTCACCATCACAGGTAAGAGCGTGACCTATGCCGTGACGACGACCGCAGCACAACCCGGTGATGACAAGTTCACTTATGAGAGCATACCGGACGTCGAGAAGGGACAGTACCTGTGGACCAGGACGGCCGTCACCTATTCCGACGGCAACGGGACTGTCACCTACGGCGTATCTTATAAAGGTACGGACGGCACCGATGGAAAAGACGGTGCCGACGGTAAGGACGGCACATCCGTCACCATCACGGGTAAGAGCGTGACCTACGCCGTAACGAAGACCGAAACGCAACCAGCGGATGACGAGTTCACCCACGAGAGCATACCGGACGTCGAGAAGGGACAGTACCTGTGGACCAGGACGGCCGTCACCTATTCCGACGGCAACGGGAC